>Ga0065711_1046687_pt1 | contig 12749 bp, 7 predicted proteins | sample Hoacrofraction12_FD_59098 | JGI IMG/M metagenome (GOLD analysis project Ga0065711, IMG submission 59098) | Hoatzin crop microbial communities from Cojedes, Venezuela - Epithelial fraction 12 v2 (version 2) | ecosystem: Host-associated > Birds > Digestive system > Esophagus > Crop | place...
GGGGGGGGGTAGGAGGGAAGTAATAATTATCTATATACAGTGTACATAAAATAATGTGTAATAAAACTATCTTAAAATCACATTTTAAATATTAATTTTATAGTTTGGGTCCCTCTTTTTCAAATGCTCTCTTCCACCACTGAAAGAGACAGATAAGTAAATACACACACACAGTCACTTTAACAAGAGCAGTTCAGGAACAGCATCCAACAACAAAATAATGCTATAATTAAAGCTTAGCTGGCAGTTCTGTGTAAGTGCAGGTTACACTCGTATATACTCAGCAGGAACATTTTGTCTACAGAATCTGAGAATGATGAATAGATGCCCACCAAATAGAAAACAGAGAAATGAACTAGTACAATGCCCTCTCCTAATTATCTGTAAAAGCACTACATCTTTCCCTGATCAGTTACTGCAGGGAACTAGAAAAACAAAAATATGTTTCTTGTTAGAAAGAGCGTAAAACCAGGGTAACACACCTCTACTTAGGAAAGCACTTAAGCACATACATGTTATAGATATGTGCTCAATATTCACTAAAGATTTAATGAAATTTATAAACCTTCATATTCAGGCTTTTAGCCTCCCATTCAGGAAAATGTTAAAGGTATAATCCATCCTGAATTGTGAAAAACATGTTTAAATTTTAATAGTTTAAAAGAACTACTTATGCTTAAAGTTGAGCATCTGCTTAAGCACACCACAGTACCAAGACCAAAGCACTCAGCACCAAATTGAGAGCTTGGGGGGAATACTTGAAGGGCAAAAGAGAAATATATTCTTGAGGACCAAGAAGCGCATATCATTCTAGACAGAAACAGCAACATAAGCCAGAAGAAAAAAAAAGGACTTAAAAGGAAAGAAGAGTTGTAGAACCCAAATGGGCAACAAAAGGGAAATGCAGATGAAAAGAACAGCACTTCTAAAGATAGCTGCAGTACTATGCAGCAGGAATATGATCACGGGCAGGAACAGAGACACACATAAAAGAGTGGATTTACTGCAGGATGGAAGCATAGTGGGTGATTGCCCTTCTGTTATCTTGAGCCAGCGATATGGGTTCATATCATATGGTTGAGGAAAAAGAAACACTGCTGCACCTTCCAACAAAATGTCCGAAGTGTTGATAACTGAGAGTGGCCAGCGACAAGGTGATCACAGAACTGCAAAACATCACAAAATGTTTTTACTGTATAGATTGGAAACTAAATGCTTAAGGAGACCCAGAAAGGACAGGGTATTAAAGAATTACATAAAAATAACCCCCCTAGTATGCACAGTAGAGGCTGCAGCAGTGGAGACAGGGATGCTTAGGTACCTTCTTCTGTCACCCAGCCAAAGGAGTCATACAAGAGGCTGAGAGATTCTCTAGGTAATTAGGATGCTCCTGTTTTGAAAGCCAGTTGCATTGTGCCTGGTATAAGCACAACAGTGAAGCAAATGATTTTTCTCAGTTGGTTTTTGGCTCCAACTCAAAAAAGTAATTTTTACGGAATTAGGTGAATGTGTACTTAGTGTATAGAAAAAGCAAAAGAAAAAAGACCAGAGTGCTTAGACAGTCTTCCATTTAGCAGGCTTACACAGCCAAGGTTATAAAACCCATCCTATGACAATCCTTCCATGACTCATTTCTCACATGCGTTTTGTGATGTGTTTCAAAGGCCCCTACATCCATTCCTCCCAGACCATATTCTCATTTGAGGAGACAGTTTCTCACCCTACAGCTGCAAAGAGGCATTTTCACCCTAGCACTCCCTCTCCCTGTATGGACAGAGCTGTATCTCCTACCATCCACAGAGCCTAGCAGGGCAGAGAGCTGATGTCACACAGTGCAACTGTCAAGCAGCCATGCAAACAACCAGCTCTGAAAAGGGCCTTTAAGTTTCATGCTGGACTTTCCAGGCTAATAAAGGGATTAAACGGCTCCTATATTTGCCTGTTCTTTCTGTTCAGGACAGTTGTCACTCTGACCTGCTCCTGATTTCTATGGGAAACAGTTTGCATTTTCTCACTCCACAATTTCATCAGGTAGTCACCTGATCCACCTGTAGCTTTGAACTATTTTGTTAACTAAAACTTAATCAACTAAAAGCACGTCTGCAGAATCTAAACCAAAAAAACCCTCATTAAACAATGGCAAAATAGCAAAGTAGAACCCCCTCTCCCATTAGTAACCATAAATAGTGAGAAGTCTACTACAAAATCCCTGATGAACTATATAAAGGAGATACATTTTCATTTAATTATTTTATTGGTGTAATGTATTGTTCATTATAAGTACAAATCACTGTATTTCACCTAGAGGTTTTATGAGTGCAAAATGAATTAATTAGTTATTAACTTTTTATGTAATTTAAGACATTACCTAACTTTGGATGAAAATTCAGGGATAAGCTGATTCAAACTGCAAACCGTATCATAATTTAAGAAGCTCCTTAAAATATAGCATAAATTCTGATTATTCAAATGTAAGTATTGCATAAAGTCATGAACCCTGCAGCCACATTGCCTGTTCCTTTCATGATTTTATTGGCCTTAGATGATATCCTGAAAAAAATGAAGAATCTTCCTGGATTAAACATTCAGTAGTTCCAACTGGATAACGTGTTTCACTAAAAAAGCAGAAAAGAGTGACTGGAAACCAGCTATTGTAACACTATCTAGTTATACTAAGTCTCCAGAAAAAAAGTACAAATTATATCTTAATATAAACTTTATAGCTCAAGGATATTGTTAAATTTTTTAAGTCATGTTAGTATCTTTATGTAATCGGAGTACGTACACAGATGAAGATTTATCCCAAAAATTTTAAGCTGCAGAAGAATCTTTCTTGTAAAGTAGAACTGGTACACGCGATCTGCTTACAAACTTCTGCAGTTTAAAGATTGCTCTAACTGCTCTAACCAGTTAAAAATAATAACAGAATTTTAAACATATAGACACAGCTGTGGTCACTTCAAACTACAAACACCATGAAGCAGATGTGTGTCATTTCTTCTCGAATGTAATTCAGTACAGAATTATACTTACATAGTATAACCCACTGTCTGCATGGCTTTTTCCTATACATTTTGTCTGTCTTTTCAAGGAGACTGCAAGCTGAGTTATCTTTGCTCTCCTCTTAGCCCTTGAACACCTTCGATTATCCCAGTTGCACTAAAAGACCTCTGAATTGCTGCCAACAATTTATGAAACAGTGGAATGCTACACACTTGCCCACTTTGATTAAATTCCTCACTAGCAACAAGAGCACAAACACAGTAATCACATTTAAATATGCCACGTTCGAAAAACACCAATCACTCCAAGACAATACCTCTCACCAAAACAACTAAAAAAAGAGTTTAGTTGTAATAGTCAACACCCTGAAAAAGAAACAGCAGCAATGCACCAGGACACTGGGAGACAGAGCTTTGTTCATAAGCTCTATTCCAGTAGCTGCTATGTATGCTGAAAAAGTTACCCTTCCTACCTTATGCCAAGACCCATTATCACCTTCAGTCGGCAAAGCTGCTTATATGAGCACCACCTAACACACACCAGACATCATCAGCTATGTTAATATCAGCTATGCTAACCAACATTAGCATTCATGCTGATAAGGCTAACTAAGGGCATTCTAACTGCAACTGAAATTCAGCATTTATCTGGAATATTGGCTTTCTGCTAAAAAGAGGAACATCACAATGAAACAATTACATTTGGAAACACTAAAATGATGTTTGTAACTTACAAATCTGCTGCCTTGTGTTCCCAATCTCTTTGAAAGACCAGACTCCCTGGTAAACTACACATCTTGCATATAGACAAGTAAGGTTCTCATCTCCCAAAGACGGCCAACTGTAATGCATCATGTGTAGATCAATGGACCTGCAACACAAGAACCGATCACAAAGACTCTCAAATTGCAACTCTTCTACAAGATACAAGCAACAATGTCAAAATAAGCATTTTTGGTTTTCAGTGAAAGCAGATTCACACTTCTGTCAAAAACAAAGCTACTGAAAATGTTTTAAAATAAGGAATTAAAATTACTGCTTTGAAATTTTCCTTCTAGGAATCAAGGAAGTAGGAACCAGCTCTTGCAGCTGCTAATACATCAATTGTCCTGTTGGTTTGCTGTACAGGAAAAGGTACACAACTTACATCTTCAGACAGCTGAGGTGGAATGATTACACTTTGTTAAACTGCATAACATTTCTTTGGATTCGCTCACTGGTCACTCCTTCCCATTTAATTCTAAGTATTTCATGGTCAAATTCTGCCTCTTCATTTCACAGAATGCCCATACAGCCTCTTTCGTGCTTTACATCTAGCTTCTACTGAATGATGCTGGAAGTTCCAAATACAAATTCTGATACACTACCATCCCTTAGAAGTTCGGAAGCTAATTTAAGGTGACATACCAAGTGGGTATAACAAAGAACAAAAAGAATGAGAGGCAAAGCAAGTCAGTGTAATAGTCAAAGAAGCAGATGGTTACACAGACCAGCTATGCACACAATTGTATTTTAGTATTTGTAAAGACAAATTTAAACTAGGAATTTTCTGAAGCAACAGAGTAAAGGCCTTAAGATTTGGTCCTGTGTGATTAATTGCAAAATGTTTAATCACATACATTATTAATGATAATTGCACTGGTTTGTGTGCTTTGGAAGAATCGCTGTCATTCAGTGTGGGTCTTCAGACAATGTAATTGACTGTCCTTATGCAGGAAATAATTTCTGTACTCCTGACGACGCACTATAAGTGTGCCACTATTTTTTCTGCCTTTAAGTCTCAATAACCAAAGGCACTAGCTCTTCACCTGACCTACTAAAACATGGGGAAGAAGTTTGGGTCCCATCAATACCTAAATAATAGATCAAGCTGATTTTGATTAATACGATTCTTAATATCTCGACAATCAAGAACATAAGCTTGCAATCAGGATGAGATTCACAAACCCAGAAGCCTTTTTTAAAATACTTGCTTATAAATCCATTCTATACGTAAGAAAACATCTAATGCTCTGGAAAAAAAGTATTTCAACAGCCTTTCCATGGCAAGGCAGGACTTAACTGGCACATGAAGCTATATCAAGGCACATGGAGGGCAGGGAGGTGATTCAAGACAGCCAGCATGGCTTCACCAAGGGCAAGTCCTGCCTGATCAACCTAGTGGCTTTCTATGATAGTGTGGCTACATCAGTGGACAAGGGAAGAGCTATGGATGTTGTCTGTCTGGACTTCTGTAAGGCCTGACACAGTCCCCCAAAACATCCTGCTCTCTAAATTGGAAAGAGATAGATTTGATGGGTGGACTGTGCGGTGGATAAGGAATTGGTTGGATGGTTGCATCCAGAGGGTAGTGGTCAACAGTTCAATGTGCAGATAGATAGCAGTGACAAGTGGTCTCCCTCAGAGTCTGTACTGGGACCAGTACTTTTTAATATCTTCATCAGTGACAATAGGCTGCAGGGTCAAACGCACCCTCAGCGAATTGCAGATGACACCAAGCTGAGTGGTGCCATTGACACATCAGAAGGACGGGATGCTATCCAGAGGGATCTTGACAAGTTCGAAAAGTGGGCCTGTGTGAACCTCATGAGGTTCAACAAGGCGAAGTGCAGGGTTCTGCACATGGGTTGGGACAACTCCCGCTACCAGTACAGGCTGGGGGATGAAGGGATGGAGAGCAGCCCTGACGAGAAGGACTTGGGGGTACTGCTGGATGAAAAGCTGGACATGAGCTGACAATGCACACTCGCAGGCCAGAAAGCCAACCGTATCTTGGGCTGCATCAAAAAAAATCTGGCCAGCAGGTTGAGGAGGTGATTCTGCCCCTCTACTCCACTCTGGTGAGACCCCACCTGGAGTCCTGCGTCCAGCTCTGGAGCCCTCAGCCCAGGAAAGACATGGACCTATTGGAGCAGGTCCAGAGGAGGGCCATGAAGATGATCAGAGGGATGGAACACCTCTCTTAAGAAGAAAGGCTGAATTGGAGTTGTTCAGCCTCGAGAAGAGAAGGTTCCGGCGAGACCTTATTGCGGCCTTTCAGTGGGGGCTTATAAGAAAGATGAGGACAAATCTTTTAGCAGGCCCTAATGCAGTAACACAAGGGGTAATGGTTTTAAACTTAAAAAAGGGTAGCTTTAGACTGAATATATCTAAGAATTTTTTTACCATGAGAGTGGTGAAACACTGGAAGAGGTTGCCGAGAGGGATGGGAGATGCACCCTGGAAACACTGAAGGTCAGACTGGACGGGGCTCTGAGCAACCTGAGCTAGTGGTAAATGTCCCTGCTCACTGAAGGGGGGTTGGACTGGATGATCTTTCAAGGTCCCTTCCAACCCAAACTATTCTATGTTTCTATTCTAGGAAGCAGATCATATAGTATGGTTGTCTGTGACAGAAGGAAAACAATTAAGAGCCCTCAAGCTTTTCTTGCCTAGTAAGACACAAATAGAACTAGCAGAAATGTAAAGATTTTTAACTGCAAGAATAGCTCTGATAGCTGGAACTGTAACTAGTTTATGCATGTAACAGCATGATTTGTAAGAACTACTATGATAAACCCATGAAATTGCCTATAGCTTTACAAACAGACTCTGTCTTAAAAGTGTGACAGACTTTCTTCAGCTTCAGTACAGTTTCCTCTTTCACTGAGACTTGAATTCTAGCGAGGATGAGATATACATAAAGTAGCAAAGTTTAAGATAAAGTTATTTAATTACATATTTTCTTAATTTTAATTAAATCTCATTTGCTGAGCAGATCTCATTTTATGAAAGTGTAAAAAAAAAAAATTGCTGCAACACCAAAAAATGTAATGCATGTCTAATCTGGGGCTTTGGTTTGATCAAATGGACAGTTTCATGTATAGTTAGACATTAGGTTTTAAAAGTTGTTTTATCCTCTTGCAGAACTGTAATTGAAGGGTGTAAAGGAATGTTTTAACATAATTAAGAAAAAAATACCAAAGTGAAAAGTGGATGTAGATGGAAACGTGAAAGAACCAAAATAAAAAGCACTTCTTAACAATCGAGGCAAACAAAATGAAACTTTCAGTTTCAGTAATCTTGTGTGTCACTTTTAATAATGTTAGATAAACATATACCAGACACAAGTCTAATGTTCCAGCTAACAGTGTCCTAAGTAAAAAAATTCAGGAGGAAATGCACTTTTATAACACCCAGAGACTACTACTGCTGTAATTCGTCTCTAGCTGTTTGATAACTGTTGTATCTAGCATTACTGAGAAAAACTCATCGTCTATAACGACACATTTCCACCATCAGATCACCTCACAGTTACACTTCACCATGGCTGTACTGCCAGTATTCTGATTAAAAATAAGTGAAATATCCTGCAATTATACTGTGTTTTATTTGCAATTACGCCAAACATGCCTTGCAATGCATTTAAAGAGACTGCATTGCAGTTGCTCTTGAAAATACAAATGCATCCAAATACAAACTGTCACTGAAAAAGGATGCTTGCAAATAGGAAAAAATATCATGGAAATAAAGACAAGGTTCAGAAACTAAAAAAGAAAAAAATAATTTCTCTTGTAAATAAATGGACAGGAACTACAAGTATTTTACATACAAGCAGGATAATTTTACCTTTTATTGACCTTAAATGATGTAACTAGAACTGTAAAAGTGTAAGTGGAAAAAACATACATTCATTAGATTTAGCCTTTATAAAGGGTGACTGAATTTAACTGAAGTCATCAACAGCTCACCATGAGCCTTCGCTATCCAAAATTATCTTTTCTTTCTTTATATGCATCCATGATATAGATTAGCTCCTGATAGGATTAAAGTACCCCTCTGGCATAAAGAAGCTAATGTCACTCCAGGTCATTTCCTTCACCTGGGTCAGTTTCAGAATTTTCTCCTTACACAGAATTCTGGCTGTGTTTTTAAAATGCTAGCTTTGTCTCAGAGAGGTCTGTGGAGGTTCATTCACACTTTCAGACGATGTGAACCATTCAAATTCAGAAAACTCAAAATGTACTTTCCATGTATCTACCTGTCATTTCTTTTACGCACTTGATGTGTGCATACATTCCTGTTATCATGTTCATCCACCAGCATACAGTCCAAGTGAAACCTTGAGCAGTACTCAAACAAAAATATTAGCAACATTTTCCAAATACTACTAAGTATTTCAGCTTTGCAGCTCCAGGCTTACAAGAGCAAGTGGGGGGTGGGGGAACAACAGACAATGAATACTGAAGTCTAATTATTCAGTATATGCATGTGTTTAAAATGAAAATATGCTTTATCATACGAATAACAAATGTTTTTCTTCCTGATCATATTTTGTCCAGCCCTAGCATAGGAAGATGGCTTACTTACGTTTAAATCTTCCAAATGAAGCAGTGTCCAACAGCTTGTTGTCAGTACATCTGTAACATTGTTTAGAATAAAAAATGCACAATTTTCAGAACTGCACTGAAACAGAATATCTAATGCAGAGTTTAGAGAGAAATTGCAGGCAGAAGTCTCATAATAATGAGCAACTTTACATATGTCCAGAGTTAGCTGAAGATTTATGCTAAATTGTATAGTTGTGTTATTTCTCCTGTGAGGGAGAAGAATTAGGGATGCTTTATTGTTTTGCTACATAAACCATCTCTGTGACTTCAATATTCAATGTTGAAATGTAGCATCAGTTAAATGGTCCATTGAGATAAAGAAACATTTATCTTCTCCTTTCCCACAATTGAGAGGACAATCAGAACACACAGTGAAAAGGGGTCAACTGAATCAGCAGTAGGAACAGAGAATGCTGTGGCTCCTTACCCAAATAGAGCTTTTTAGGAGAAAGGCTCACATAACATCACAGAGACCACAGCATGAGTCAGGAAGGGTGGTTCATGAATCTCAGCACTCTATACCCCAGCAGCCCTGGGACCACTGTACATAGGCATAAATTCAAACAGCCTAAGAGATGCTTTATGTTGCTGAAAACCATGAAATTACATCTGCTAGAAGAAAAGATGAGCAGCAGCCTCTTTACTTTCATCCATGCAGATCCCAGAATAAGGGAACATGGCCTAGGAGCCTCCAGACCAGCAGGTAAACTTGTTCCACACAGGGAAGAAAATCTGCACTGATCTTCCCGCGCCAGACACACTGGTTTTATTGCCAGATTCTGCTGGCAGGAGAGGAGCAGATGCTGCATTCTGGTAGCCTGGCAGGAACACAGGGCTCTGCCCATAGCATTGGGAATTGAGCAGCTATATAGCAAAGATGCTGTTACATAGCAAAAACCAGAAATATGTTCCATGCAGGCAGCTGGCATCATTAATTTATACTCTTTTATGGACTCTAGAAAAACAGGGTATGAGGGTGACTTAAGCAGTGAAATGGCTGCCATTCATTTAATTTTCATGCCCACGTTTCCACATAAACTGCTGCGCTTTGGCCGCTCATTTTTTCATTTTCATGTCATCTTTTCTAGAGTGCTAAATTCCACGCCAGCTTACAAGCTTGCTCCCTTGGCTGATCAGTGTACTCAGGATGCAGGGATCTAACTGCACAGATAGTCAGCCAGGATTGCATGTTAAGCATATTTCAACACTGTGCAAGGATGCACCATGCTGAGATATCTCAGCTAGTTCTAACACAAACCTCATTCCAGAACTGGAGACATAACACGATCAGGATCGCACTGCCCTGGGTAGCACACTGCGTATACTGGATACAGTACACTGCTTCTAGGATCAAAGCCAGTATCCCTGCATGAAACCGGACTTTGCTGTGTAGACCTGGCAGCTATCCCAGGGTTAGCTTAGGAATGAATCTAAGGGTGCACCCAAGTGCAGGCATCCCCAAATTGATGGTGTGTCTATCAGCATCACCGAGCTATGCTAAATCTTGGTGCTTTATCATACCAGCACTACAGCAGGTGAGTCACTTTGATGAATCAGCTCCACCCAGTCAGATAAACTCTCTGAAATTGGTAAAATCTGGCAAAATTAGGTATTGTAGGTAGAACACCTGAATGTGTAACTTCAAGAACCTTGGAAGTTACATCACTCTGATTTCAGGCATATTTTACTGAAATGCTTCTATTTGTTGCAATATTTCTACACATATTGAATAATGGAACACAGTGTTTTACCTTCGTGCCAGTATTTAAAAGACATGCAGATAAGAATCACGATTTTTTGCATATATATTTGCTGGTTTTACTTACTGAGTAAAACAGTACTTCATTTCTCCTTACAACTTTTACAATTTGTTTCCCCACATTCTTCATGAGGTATTTAATGATCTTTTATTGTAAATGATTGTTTCAAGGCTAAGAAACACATAATTTGTTATAGCAGCATCTGTTTCAAAAACAGATATACACATGAAGAATGCCCTTTTTGCCTTTTTTAGGGATTTATCACTAGCATGAATCTTTGGGGGTTTTCTAAGGGGGGTAGATAATCATCTCTGATTAGCAGTATCAAGAGCAGACCGATTCAACTTTTTGAATTGAAATACCTCCTATCTATCATGTTTAGTAAGGCCCCTAACTCATACCTTCTCAGCCCCTTGATTATGTTATTTAATTTTTCCTCCAAGGTAGAGCTTTTTTGAAGCCCATATAAAAGTTCTTGTGGACACTGGAACTAAACCTATCTTTCTGCACACCATCCTTTCCTCTGGCCTCACCTAAAGCAGGGTCCATGTGGGACTTCCCCTGGAATCCTACAATCAAAACCAAGTTACCAAGTGTTCTCAAGACAACAGCATTGACAATTGAACATCACTTAACAATATTCTATTGCCACAAAGGAAAACAGAAAGTCTTTTCTGAAGAATATGATCTTACTAAAAGAAATCAAACAGTTTACAGATGACTGGTGCAAAATAGGTCGCCATATATATTAATTTACTGAAAAACGGAAGGGAAATGTTGTCTTTGGTACTTGGGTTAGTGAAATAAAATGATGCATTTAAATCGAAGCAAGAAGATTTATACTGAACATTAAGATAAGCTTTCCAAAGGCAAGGTTAGTAAATCACTGGACTGGAGTAGACGCTTGTTGGAGTGGGAAGTCGGATTGGCAGTAACGATACGATCCCAATATGGGTAGAATTGTTCTCCATGCGGAAGCGACGACGTGGTAGGAAGCGGTGACGTGGCAGTCCCCCTGCGCCAGTGTTCCGTGATTGCCACTTTCAAGGCCTGTCTCTGGTTCAAAGCCTGGGTTGCTCAACGGCACCAAACTATGTCCCTTCTAGTCCAGCCAGGACTCCACAATTCCCCCTTCTTTGTTTTGAGCAAGTCAGGTATAGTTGATGAGGTTACTGATGATGATGAGAGCTGACATAATTTTGGCCTTCAGCTTGCTACCACTTTCTCAGAGGCCCACACAAACTACAATACTAAAAACAGACATAAGAACACAAATGCCAGTTGAAGACATAGAGATGTGAAGTGCATACCATAACCTGCTGGGCATAAAGAAAGATCAAATTAACCTGAGAATGACACATACTGATGGTAAATTTGTTACCTAGCATATGGGTATAGATTGATTTACTTGCATCCAATTTTCTTCCTGTGGGGATGGTGGGACCGAACCACAGCCTGACCACAACATATCATTATTGTCAATTGGAGGGGATATATCTCACCACATCAGGCGTTGAAATAACAGTGTATCAATAATATGAGCTTAGTAAATTTTCACCTGGGCTATAGGTATACTTATCACATATACAAACATCCCTAACATTTAGTATTGGCTATCCATATTAATCACCTAGTGACTCATTAACCTTGTGTAGCTAAAATTAATGTATATAAAAGCACAAAGCTGCAAACATCAGCACATCTAACCCCTGTTGCATCAAATGCTTGCAGAGTCCTGCTAAATCAGAGTCCAAACACAAGAGTCTAAAGCCAAAAAAGAAAACCAGAAAATAATCAATACCTGCAGAACTTATTCCCAACCGGAAGACACAAAACCTGTTACTTAGTCCAGACAAATCCATTAGATCACAGAAACAAAATAAATTCATCAGATCACACAAATACAAATACTGTAACATAAAACCACACGTTCATGGTCGCGACCACACACACACACACAGGCACACTAAGTTTTCAGCATAAATCCAAATATTGCAAAGACTTATGAACAGACAAGGACTCACAATAATATTCAACATTTAACAGACAAACTCCCAAGCCTCAGTTTCAGGAAGAGTACTCTCTTTTCAATTCTGTTTTAGGAAGGACGCTTTCTTGTCTCATCAGGGATATAGCCCAATGTTGTGAAGCTTTTACTATGACTAACAAGCAGGCAACAAGAAATAATTCTGGAAGAATGCCTTTGCCTTATTAGTGGTTCCTGCTCATAACCTTTCGGTCCAGGGATCAGAGGTTCTCCGCGAGAATCCCTCGGTGCCGGCTGGAGGTCCTGCGATCCCTCAGACCATTGATGTTCAAGAGCAGGGTCCTATCTGGGTACCCAAAATCTATTGCTAGAAAGCAGCAAAATAATTAACTCTCTAAAACTTAACTCTAGAGTCCTAGAAAGCAGGCATTCTTTACTGTAGTATTCATACATAATCATTACTTTTTGAGTATATATATTAATGTCCTTTGTACATGCCTATTGGCACCTCTGGGCAGTTGTCAGGAGCCCTCAGGTGAAGGTTCATACTTTTCTTCACGGTGTCTGCTAGTTGACCTTTGCTCTTGTGCAGACTCAGTTCTAAAATCACGTATACTGTGTCCTCCAAGAT
>Ga0065711_1046689_pt1 | contig 12749 bp, 4 predicted proteins | sample Hoacrofraction12_FD_59098 | JGI IMG/M metagenome (GOLD analysis project Ga0065711, IMG submission 59098) | Hoatzin crop microbial communities from Cojedes, Venezuela - Epithelial fraction 12 v2 (version 2) | ecosystem: Host-associated > Birds > Digestive system > Esophagus > Crop | place...
TCTTTTTTTTTTTTTTTTTTGCTTCTTCTATTTTTGGATCCTGGATTTGAGAGGTATGAGGTAAATTCCAGAAGCCTGGAATGATAAGTGCGAATGAATCTCAAATTATCACATGTCCGAAAGGCTGATTTTGAGTAGAAAATGTTTTCTTAAGACGTGAAGTGAGCCTTCCTCTGCTGGAGTCCAGAAACCAGTTTTATTAGTAGTTGCTTCTATTATGTGTTTAGAAATGTAAGAGCTTAAGACAGTTGATGTACAGGAAGTAGAGGAATATCATTTACATAGTATATTTGCATTAATATGTGCCCTCATATTTTAAATAATGTATGATATTACAACAAAGCAGGAGAAAAGGTGCACTATAAACAATATAAACAGCCTGAAATGCACAAAGCGAGCTGAAAGATTCTTGATTAAATGCTTGAGGGAATATTAATTTTCTCTGCATGCTTCTGTGAAACTCCATTTTTCACTGGCAGTTACACAGAAACAGAATGGCACTTTTAGCCAGTATCTGTACCCCCTCTCCCTGGCTCTTTTGGCTTTGTCAAGTAAAAAGAGGCATCTGAGCCAGGGAGTTTGTAACACTGGGGCAAATGGAACCTGAAGAATTGGAGATAATGAATCAATAAATATACCAAGTAACAAAACTGTTATCATGCCAGTATTTTCATTGCTGCATGCTTTCTCCCTGGCAAGTGGCCACTGTCACACTGGGTCCATTCCTGCTACATGATAGGGAATAATAAAAGTATCTCTAGAGGTATTAATGTGACAAATCCCAATACTGGATAAATAATGAGACCAATATTAATCCTTTATGACCTTTTGCAATAAAGCTTCAGTGTGTATCAATTTAAATTTTACGATCCTTTCTCAGAGGATAAAGATCTTTTCTGTGTCATTTGACAAAGATGTCAGAATCCAATCCATTCAGCACAGAATCAAACATATAACAGTGTTTACACTGTTACAGTGTTGTTGCCAATTTTAGCAGCACATACTGGATTGAAACACTTGCACATAACTTCCAAGCAAAGGCATAGGCTTGGGGAATATCTAACATACCTGTTTTCAGGGATTATCTAAAATAGCTGTAAAGCCATAGGGATTAAAACATGAGAACAACCACTTTCTGCTCATTTGCTGACTCTATAAGTGAACATCAGCCTTTATGCAAGTCTAGGGCAGATACTGCTCTTCTACAGTTCCTTTAGAGGAGAACCAGAACAATTTAAGTAAAGGCTGTGACTGAGGAAAAGTGAGTAAGGTTCTGTCCTGCCATGACTTTTCCATTCTGAAGTAGAGAAAAGGAAGTCTGGCTGTGCTACACTGCTGTCCAGCAGGTGAGTTGTTTGCTATTATATGTTGCTTATATGCAGCGAGTCATATTGGGTCTGTATCTCTCCCTGCTCTCCTCTCCCACTATGCTTAAGAAGTGATGAAAATGGAAAGTGATGTTATTTTTGAGCATATAAATATACTTTAAAAAAAAATTGACATTCTGATATATTCTGACACAGTAGGACATAGAGTGATTTTTAGACCAGAACATCTGAACAGTGTGAACTGAATATTCTTCAAGAAATATATTTCTTCAAGGTGTAGTAACTTGAATTTTTTCTCAAGTTAGGAGGACTGAGTCAAATAAATGATACTTTTATAGTCTACAGGTAACAATGTCTTCTCTTATCATTTAAGGGTTTTTGAGGGGGAAGGAGAGAAAAGATTTTAAAAGACGATTTCTTTGTCACATGGTGACATGCCCGAGGACTCCAAATCTTACTGGTTCTGCAGATTGTATTGATTGTCTTTTTAAACATTTGTAATCTTTAAATGCTTTAGGTCAGAGAAGAAGACAGCAGTTGCAGACACTATTATGTCAGTCACAGAAGAAATTACTGAAAGTGTGATAGTGATCAATATTTGTGAAGGTAATTTGCTTCTTTCACAACTGAAATTTGAAAAGTATTTCAGGCGTGACACTTAATTCTCTTAGTATACATCCTTGGTACACTTATGTACTGAAATATGCATTCACCCATGTATAAGGATATCATGGAACGATGGAGCCAATAAAAAATTCAATTTTGGGAGTTTCTGGAAGTTGTTGGGTTCCCTTTTATTTCAAAATTAAACTACAAAATTAGTACTGCATATTAATGTTAAGGCAATAGCTTAGTGAAGCACATGCTGTACTGTATTTAAGAGTCTATTTCTGCTGAGTAGGGGATTCTGAATTTTCTAAAAATCTTCATGCTTTTCCAGATTTCCTGAAATGCTGTCTGTGTTGTGTTTGTGCACAGTAAGGGAAGTTTTGAGGCTATTGAATAACTAGTTCCTGAAATATAGAATTGTTCAGGCTGGAAGGGACATTTAAAGGTCATTTAGTCCAACCCCACTGCAGTGAGCATGGACATCTTCAGCTAGATCAGGTCGCTCAGAGCCCCATCCAAGCTGACTTTGAACGCTCATCCCTCAGGTGTGTCAATTGCACCACTTAGCCTGGTGTCATCTGCAAACTTGCTGAGGGTGCACTCAATCTCACTACGTCATTGAGGAAGGTACTAAATGGTACTGGTCCCAGTATGGACCCCTGTGATACACCACTCATTACTGACTTCCATCTGGACATATAGCTGATGTCCACTACCCTCTGGCTGCAACCATCCAACCAATTCCTCATCCACTGAACCGCCCAACCATCGAATCTATATCTCTACAATTTAGAGAGAAGGATGTCGTGGGGGACCATGTCAAAGGACTTACTGAAGTCCAGACAGATGACATCCATAGCTCTTCTCTTGTCCACGTTCCATATTCACAACAACATAGTGTTGTTTGCTCTCATTCCAGTAAGTACTTAACAAATCTCATATAATGCATTATATATTATACTGTACAGAAGTGAAATGGGAGAGGGGCGAGCTATCTAGTTAAGTCTATACTTAATATTGATAAAAAAAATTAGACTTGGCTGAAAATATGCCTACAAAGAGTTTAAGAATTCCTGATCTGTTTATTTTAGTAGGCGGAATGATCCCAGAGGCTGTGTAATTGCACTGAAACCTTCCTAACCTTTTCATGTTAAGGTTTTATAATAGCTAAACATAATGATCAAGACAGGACAGAGATAGTGACCTGGAAATGAGGCAAGGGGACACACACTGCAGTAGGGGATGAAACACAAAGATCTTCCTTTACATGCTTAATATTACTGCAATTGCCAGGGTTTTGGTATAGTTCTGTAATATTGCTAACTGTATCAAACTGCAGACTCCAAAACCATTTAATCTATAAGTCTATAGGAGAGAGGAACACTTATGAGTCTGACTCTTACCTTAGCCTTATTAAAGATAGTAATGGGGCAAAAGATAATAGCTGCTACAGGAGTTAATGTTTCATATGTCTTGGAAACCTAGATGAAATTTCACACAGCTCAGAAATCCAGTATTCAGTAGTAAAAGTATACTTGTTACTGTTGTTCAAAACAAACAAAGAAATCCAACAGAACTGAGGTTTACCAATGAGACCTTGAACTAGCAAGACATCAATCTTTAGCAAAACTGGCACGTCAGGTAATACAAAATGAAGTGAGTAACCCCAAAACACTCATTCTGCTGTCTATGAAGGAGACTTACTGCACACAAAACACATCTCAATTTGTTTTTAGCCTGTACAGAATGAAAGCAACATATAAATGATGTATCGTCAAATTATAGGCTGCTAAATTTCATAACTATTATGTTGTGTACTGTGTACAATCTTTCATTTCTATACATTTAGCATCATTCAAAATCACTTATTTTGTTATTATTTGACTGGTGGTAATCCTCACTGCAAGCTGTGTCTCACTAATGACATCTGTAATGCAATGCTGAAAGGAGGTGAGCATACTTCGGTGTTCTTGAAGCACAGTTGGATCTATCCTGTAATCAGACTGGTAAGGATTTTACCCAACTTAAACAGTCTGGTCTGTTCAGGCTTTCTAATACAATCTTCATGAAGTTGCTCGAGCAAATCTTCCAGCGTGCACTTAGAAGCGCATTATGTTTTCTACTTTTAAACAGTTCCCATGGTATTTTATAAGCCTATATTCCAGGAATTTGAGCTTGAAATATCCTAGTTCTTCATATTTCTGGTTTTCATAGATCTGAATATAGACTGAAATTTTTTTGGGAGTTAACAAAACTTTTAGAGAACTTCACATTGTTGGAAGGGTGTAACACACTACAGGGAAAATGTAAGTCTGTGTTTTGTGGTTTTTTAGGATTGGTGGTGGTCATGATGGAGAGTTGTTTTTCTTTATAATATATTTTTTTACTATATAAAATTTATAAATGTCAAGGGAAAGACCACTATTGATCCCAGTGTGTTTTTATTATTTGGATTAAACAGTTTTCAAATTGCTCTATTTGATAAATAATATGATTCCAGGATATTGTGCTAATATTCTATGTAATCATCTCCTTGGTTTTTGTTTAATACTTCTGAGAATTTATATTTTTAACTTCTTTATTTTCTTCTCAGTATTTTTATAGGTTGCTTCCTCATCTTTAATGAAATACACTTTGTTATGCATTCAACCTAAATGTTTATTCAAACAGATATACGTAATTAGAAGTGAGAGCAAACAGCTGCATTTTGTTATTTTCTGACCCCTTTGATTCCTTCAATATAAGCTTTGTGTTGCATTTGAGTGTTGACATTGAAGTTTTTTCGCTATAGAGTTCCTATACTTTTAGTGTAATTAAGTGGCTTTCCATAAATTTTGTGTGATTCACACTATAGCATTGACAACTTCCCTTATTACTGCTTCTTGTGTAAAAAAAAAACCCAAAAGTTTATCCATGTATATGATACAGAAATACCCATACATTGCAATATATTAAATGAAACACCATATTGCAATATACTTTCTGCTATGTACCATCTTGAAAAAACAACCCAAACCTACATATTACACCCATCATCTACTGATAAAATTACCAGTTTATCTAATTCGTTTCAGTTTTAGCTACAGAAACATCACAAAGAATGAGGTAGGGAAATAATTAGTGGGAAAAGGAGTATTTTGGACAGAATATGTAAAACTCCATAATGATTTTTGGGCCTAGGGGAGTGATCAGGAGTCCAGGAAAAGTACATCAGTGTAGAAAGACAAACTGTTAGGGCATGGAAAGCAATTAGGAACTTGGATACAAATGTTACAGCCCGGGGAAGAACATTTGTCTTTCATGGTGGATTAAAACAGCTTCAGCTATTCACATCCTTTCATGTTGCGTTTGTGAATGTGGAAACTGATTGTCTATCACAAACAAAGTACACTGTGTTACTGAAATTAAATATTTAGGATAGTTAGAAACAGAAATAATAAGAATACACAGTATAATATAAAATGTGAGGTTTCTTATAGTTGTTGTTGACTGCCTTCTAATTTTTCCTCCTGTATCTACGTTGTGAGAGTACACTCTCCTTCATTACATTTATTCTGCAGGTAAAATGAGTCTTCCTTTCATGGTATTTATCTATTTAGAAAATATCACTAATCATGAAAGCAAAAATTAAATGTGTGTTGTCAGCTTGCTTGCTTTTTTCTTTTGGTAAATAATTGTAAAGTGCTTTATAAATATCAGCATGTCAGTTGTGGGCATGTGTGCCTGCCAATTGGCATGCTTTGCAGAGTTTATTCAACTTCTTAAAAGAATTTAAATTTAATTTTTTAATTTAATAAAATTTGCATAAAGCTGTGTCCTGCAATTGAAAAGAAAGCATAGAATTTTATTGAAGAAGTAGCATTAAGTTGCATTAAACCATATGCTTTAAGCTGTATTCCTTAATATTGCATATTGTTCTGAGAGACTGTCTGAACAAACTAAAGAGATTGCAAGAGATACTTCCTGATTTGTTGGACAGTGAATATAAAAGTACAGTTAAAAGAACTCAAGTAAGCGTTTTGCTGTATTTCTAAGTATCGTGACCAAGAGTCTAAAAAAAATTGCTACTAATAAAAAATTATAGCATTCTAAACTGATTTGCAGTGCAGAACTCTTATAGTCTGCTTCCTGAAAATTTGGTCTGTGTTATTTCAGCTCGAAACACCAAAATCGATAATCAGTTTTAGAAACCATTACCATGCCTAAAATTAAGAAAAAAGACCCAACAGACTTCAAGGTTCACAATACATTTGGGGCTTAGGCAGATTTTTTTAGTGACTTATGTCTTGCTCAATTTAGTAATGCCTCTGAAATTTGGAATTAAATGCATATTCTAAATAAAAATGAGAACACTGTCTTAAAATGTAAACAAATCCTTAATTTATTACAGTATTTTGAGTGTCATTGAGTCTAAGCACAGGTGAAGTTATTCACTAGCAATACTACTATTTTGAGGTTATTTTAAAAAGATGAATTAATTAATTAAGACCCTTATGTTGTGTCATTTTGTTTTAACCTCTGCCATTAAAGCATGCTAATACACAATAAATTGATAACGCTACATTTGGTATTTGGTGACCATTTCTTCCATTTTAGGAGTAATGGAAGTCTTTAAGACCCTTATCTAAGACACTAAGACTTCTTCTGCAATATTTCTCAGTGGTTTTGTGATCTAAAGTAGAGAAAATATTAAAAAATAAGAAGCATTAGAAATACTGTTTACTTGGGTAATAAAGCCACTTTTCTTCGGAAAAGTAAACTTAAAAATGTACTGATGCATCAGTATGGTGCTATCTAGGTTAAGATTCATCTCAGCTGCCTTTGGTCATCTAAAGGTTACAGACCTAAGTTCTTCAAGAGAAAGAGGCAGACACTTCTGAAAAGCCTATTTTTCTAACCTTGAGAAACACATGAAAGAATTCCAAAGCCACTTACCATTTGACGTTGGAGCTGTTGTCAGGACTCCCAAGTTCTCCCCCAGGGCCTGGACCCTCCTGCCCACATGCCTTGAGGTCCACTGGCCAGATTCTGGCCCGCTCCAACATGGGTGCAGCTGCCCATGAGCTGGCACATCTGGCTTGGGATAGGCAGTTTGAAATTGTGAGACAGAGCTGTGAGCTCGGATCCTTGCCCTTGGTCTTTTCCTAAGACAAGTTGTAGGTAGGACTGTGCCTAAGCCTTTACTTTGCTGATCTTGACCTCACCTAGCTGACTTGATGCTAGATGTGCCTCATTAGTATGGACTTGTCTAGTGATCACAGGGCTGTGATTTTTATGTCGAATCCTTTCAATGTAGGATCATAATATACAAAAGTCTATTTAATGAATATTTTGATGAATATTTTCTTATCGAAACTTTATGACTGTGCACTATAACATGTTGGGTTTTTTTAATACTAAAAGAGTAATTCTAGTGTTGAAGTTGGTGTCAAAAAGAACCCCTGGGATTTGCAACATACAGATCTTCAGTTCAAGTTCACCAGTATCTTTCAGGTTATTAAAGGAACGAATAAGTGCTTTCTGGAACTTAAACACTGCAATACAACTTCTTTGTGTAGCCATGGAAAGCTAGCAACCACAGATCCTTAATATCTTTTTTCCTTGAATGCAATTGTTCTCTCTTGTACTGCAGGATAAAGGATGGATGTCTGGTATGGTTATCTTCCCTTATGAGGGCGCTGTGTAGTAGGGTGCTTTCTTTTCTCCATTGTATATTTATCTAAGGGAGAAGGAGGCCTGTTCCTGTTAATTAGCAAGAACAGACAATACTTTCTATATATTGCAACTTGAGAACAGAAAGAGTCCATTTCATGTGAATGCCTTTTTTTTTTTTAAAAAAAAAAAAAAGTGTTTCAGCTACTTTCAGCTATGTCAGGGTCTCTGCCAAAGTCGCTATAGAGGAACAAGGCTTTGAAATGCTCTGAGAATTCTGGTACTGCTTTTAATAAATGAAAATAGCTATCAGTAATGCATTAGTGCATTACAGGACTTTGAAATCACTGCACCCAAACTGTGATGAATCACAGTATGAAGTGGGGAAAAATGTGCTGAAAAACACAGTCAGAGTCTGTTTGCTCCTGCCATGTTAACTTCAACTTAAAATAGTGTTTAGAAACATGGAAGTTCTTAATTTTCAATATATACTACTGAAAGGGGGCTGTAAGTCACCTAATATAAAGCTTCATTGTAATGAGCGACTGTCCTCTGATGCTGTTCATAAATTGATCAAATTCCTTTTGTAGCTTTCATCCTGAAACCTTTGTATTATGTATACATGTCTAAAGTATCTTTCCAGCTATAGGTTAACTTTATGTACTGCATATCTTTGTGGTCACAGTATAGCAACAAGAGTGCTAGGAATTAATGCCTTTAGGTTGCAATAGCAAAGAGAAAAGAGAGAAACTATGGAAAAGCATGCTTCCCCATTTGTGCTGGAATCCTATTACCTCTCAAGTTCATGGCAAACGCCATAGGAACAGGATTGTGATATAGTTTCTTCTTCATTCTAAGTCATTCATAAGAAGGGATTTGATTGCTGATTTGCACATGTTGAAACAAGTTCTCATATGGAAAGCATACTTTATTTTGGACATTTGTGAAAAGAACTTGCCTGCAGAACACACTGCACAAGAACCTTTACATGGAGCTGATTTTTCTGATATCAGCAGCCTGGTTAAAAACTTTATGTAGTAATTGTCATGACTGATAAGTGACCAGTGGCTTTGCATCATCTATCACTATTGCATGCTACAGTACAGAAACATATTCATAGTGATTTCACTATGTCATGTTAGTGACCAGACCCTAAAAAAATAATTGTTCTATATATGATAACTAATAAAAATTACAAATTCTCAATGGAACGTATTTCTTACATCCTTGAGTATAACCAGTTGTCTTCCTGTATCCCTGATTATGTAATAGAAGAAAGCCATTTACTGAATTTGTAAAGTAATTCTTTAAAAGCAGCTGAACTGCATTTTTGTAGCAGTGCTGTCTCAATAATAATGTGGAGAAATCTGTACTAGCACTATAACTATGTCCATGAAACAAAATATTCCACACTGAGCATATAAAACTGACTTGATCTTGTCATGTGACTTAGATATTGTGGACCAATTCTTTCTAAACACAGAAAAGTTAATATAATGAGTTGTTTTCTGGGTGACATTAAAAGCAGTTCTGTTGTTCTTGCCTTAATCATTATTGGTTATACAAAAAGCCATGACAAGAAAGAAAAAGAAAATCACTCTAGAAATTACTGGACTTCAGATTATCGAAACCAATGATAACACAAACACATCCTTCTCAAACCAAATAAAAAAAAGAAACTGGAGAGGAATTAAGGATATGAGACCATCGTAAGGAATACGAATGTTATAGATTACCCTGGGTTATACCACTCTATAAAACTGTTTTTCAGCTCCCGATCTGTAGGATTGTAGAAAACAAAATCCTGGAAAGACTCCTGAGTTGTTTCTTTACTCTGAAGAATATAAAAATCCCTCAGACGGGGTAGTACCTTTTTTCCCCAAACCATACATTACGATTCCATCAGAAAAGTTAGACATCTGGTGTGCAAAATGTTCTTTCCTACTTAACCTGCCAACAGTGGCACATACTGTAGAAACTACTTGATTATGATGTCAAAGCAAAAGCACTTTGATGTAAAGAACATCCAATTTATGATCTCTTTTTTCATTTTGCAAGATCTCCTGCCAACTCTAAAAAAATATTTGCCTCTTTCAAAAAGATTTGCTAATACTAGAAATATGAAATCTTGTAGTAACTAATTTTCTCTGTTAATGCAAATCAGATCTCTTCCCAGGGTATTTATGGTGCCATTCTTAGCTCAACATTGGTTTGACCAAAAGTACGTGGGCTATTTTAGGTGCTGAACGAGGGACTGAGGGCAGAGAGATTTATTGCAGGTTCAGGGGTAAAAGCCCAGGAAAGGACTTCAGAACAGTTGAAATACATATTAAATACTGCCAGTTCTCTTGTTTCAAACATCAATTAGAGATTTAATGTTTTCCGTAGAGACTGAAGTAGTTGTATTTCTGGTGCACTGATCTGCAACTGTATACAATTAACTAACATTTGATGAGTAAACAGTTAATTGTAGGTATCTTTTATAATTTGTTCTATCTTCAGCAAGTGAATAGGAAACACAGGTAAACATGACCTGTTAATATAACGTTTAGATTCGTAAACGTAAGATAAAAATTAGCACAAAGTAGTATTTAGGTTTGAATGTTTAATATTTAGATTTCTAGTTTTTGTAATTTAGTCAAGGAGAAATAAATATGCTGGAACAAAAATAAGTACACCAAAAATGTGGACTAAGAAGTCATTAAAATGCTTTTGAAAAATTACAGTAAATCTTCCTCATGTTATAATTTTAAAGGTTATGATTGCTGTAGAAAGTTAAGCTTCATTACACAAAGCTGTAATTTTCAACATGTGCAGGTCTTTTATTTTTCAGCATAGAAATAAAATACACACAGGTATCATTCAGCACTTTAGAATCAATGAAAAATGTATGTCTCGAACAGTTGTATTTCTTTAGCCACTTGTGAATGTAACTAAGAATTTTCTATGGTTTAGAATTTAAGATGAAAGATTTGTAGTACGTGTTGGATTTTTTCTTTAATAATACTTTGTCACTATGTTAATACAATATTCATAAGCAAAATTATCTAATAAGATACATGCATAAATGTGTGTACTCTCTCTGAACTAATAGTTTTTAAAAACTACGACGCAAATTACTGGCTTATTAGTTTCGCCTCTTAGTTGTGCATTGCTAGGAAGAAATCCATTAGCACATATTTAAGTTTCTTATCTATATATTCATGCAGTTATAGTCAGCTCATATACGTAGCTAATGATTAAAATGATCCTAAATAGGAAATTACAGATGAAAAAGTAAGATACAAGAAACGTGCCTCACCTCTTCATTAAGTGTCTTCAAGTGTTTCTTAAATAAATGTTAAATAAAAATTTATGATTATGAATGACTCATTTTGGAAGTACAATGACCTAAGAATAAAATATCATTAAAGCTTAATTTGGTTTTAAATCAACAAAATAATTTCAGTCTGAAATTTTCATTATGCTATGACTGTACCATTTTCTTTACATGGAGTGATTTACTGTACATCTTTTAATGCTCTTGCTTTATATTGACAAGAAGAGTGAGACTTATCTTTTCGTATGAAGGAGCTGGTCTACGAAACTTTCTTCCACAGCTCCTCCCAACAGTCTATTCTATTTTCACTTAGAAGTAGGGTGTTGAAGTAGTGGCTTTCTATGACCAGTTTTTTGAAGATTTGTCTCCTGCAGAAACTAATTTGAGCACTGGGTTGCTATCATGAGGAAGAGGAGAACTCAGGGCAGCGTACTGTTCAAGAAAATAGTTTTTAGTAAAGCTGTTAGCCTTGGTACAAAAAATGCTTAAAGGACCTTAAAGTAGCTTCTAAATGAAGGAGTTTTTTACTTCCTTTAGTGCTCACCTTTGTGGTATCAAGGACTGAAAAAGTAAATTATCTCACTCTGTGGGATTTCATAGAACTTGGTCCTTCATTCAGCTGCTTGGAATCTTTATTTGTGTCTCACTGCTCTCTTTTTAATTGGAGAAAATACAGGGGGAAAATATTTTTAAAAGGTAGTTAGGCAATCAGTGTTTACATTGGTTAAAGTAAGATCCAATTATAGTAATTTCTCTATAGCTCTTGCAGATCAGGTTTCCCTATTTTTGCATGGGTAGTTAATGGCATTGTCACAGAGGACTGTGACTATGGTTACTAGGCATGGACAGAGATTTGTGTTGTATGCCCTGCTGTACCGATAGCTCTAAAAACCAAGGGGTTAGAATCTTGAATTAGCGACAAGAAAATATTCTGTATGGCCTCAGTATTTATCTCAATTATGTTTGGTCACTTCAAAATCTTATTTCATGTAAAGCATTTTACCCCCTCACCCCTGTCAGGGCAGGTTTAAATAGCATATTAAGAAAAATTTCTTCACCAAAAGGGTTGTGAAGCACTGGAACCGGCTGCCCAGGGAAATAGTTGAGTCGCCATCCCTGGTGTGTGTAGAAGTGTCACTTAGGGATGTAGTTTAGTGCTGGACCCAGTAGTGTTAGCTTCACAGTGATCTTAAAGGTCTTTTCTAACCTAAATGATGCTATGATTCTATGACTTAAGTCCCGACTAAAATACAAGATCCCTCACTGGGAAGAAATGACTGTTGGAATCATAGAGCAATTAGATCAAAACCAGTCTGCAAAAAATAATCACAGAATGTTAAGGGTTGGAAGGGACCTCTGTGGGTCATCTAGTACAAGCCCCCTGCCGAAGCAGGGTCACCCAGAGCAGGCTGCACGGGACTGCGTCCAGGTGGGGTTTGAGTATCTCCAGAGAAGGAGACTCCACAACCCCTCTGGGCAGCCTGTTCCAGTGCTCCGTCACCCTCAGAGTGAAGTTCTCCCTCATGTTCAAACAGAACTTCCTCTGCTTCAGTTTGTGCCCATTGCCCCTTGTCCTGTTGCTGGGCACCACTGAAAAGAGTCTAGCCCCATTGTCTTGACATCCACCCTTAAGATATTTGTAGGCATTTATAAGTACCCATCGCAGCCTTCTCCAGGCTAAACAATCCCAGCTCCATCAGCCTTTCTTCGCAGGAGAGATGCTCCAGTCCCCTCATCATCTTTGTAGCCCTCCGCTGGACTCTCTCCAGTAGCTCCTCATCTTTCTTGAACTGGGGAGCCCAGAACTGGATGCAGTACTCCAGATGGGGCCTCACTAGGGC
>Ga0065711_1010285_pt1 | contig 12748 bp, 8 predicted proteins | sample Hoacrofraction12_FD_59098 | JGI IMG/M metagenome (GOLD analysis project Ga0065711, IMG submission 59098) | Hoatzin crop microbial communities from Cojedes, Venezuela - Epithelial fraction 12 v2 (version 2) | ecosystem: Host-associated > Birds > Digestive system > Esophagus > Crop | place...
TTTTGCCCCCCCCCCCCCGCCGATTATTGCGGTGCAATGCTTTCAGTCATGCAACCGTACCCACATTTTCTTTTACAGCTTTCAAATGCAGTGGTTTGCAGCTATGCAAAATTTCAATGACCTGACAATAGAATTAAATGCCTACATCGCTTTTTTCACTCACACTGGTTTTATGCCTTTATCTCTGAAAGCTTTCTCCTCATTTGTGCTGTTGTGAAGGCAGACCATGAGTCCAAAGACCAGTCCTCACACCTCTAAGATGTAGGACAATCTTCCTCTGACTTAGTCAATGCAACAATTTCTATCCCAGCAGTGTGCGACATCTCTGCAGGAAGGACACCAGCACCTCTGGTCAGTGCTGGGCTCAAACCTGCCCTGTACTCAAAGCCCAGGCTTGTGCCAGCCCGTTTGGTCTCCTTCCTCCTAATGCTGTGCAACATTTCCAAATGCCCAAACCAGAATACATTGGGCAACCAGAATACTGGGCTTGCAATAGAGGCAGTAAAGACAGCACCATGTAAAGCTCAATTATTACTGTTACTCACTTTGTAACACACAAAACCTGTTGCATCTGTGGGAGGTCCTTTACCCCACAGATGTGTGAAGGGTTGGTTGGTGAGAGAAGAGCAACTTACATTCAGTACCAGACCTCACAATCTTATTAAAAACGGCTAATGTAGGAGTTGCCTCCATCAAACTAGGTATTTCTTAAATCACAGGCAGGCCTTGTTATTAGTGGATGTGGATGAACAATAGGATTAAAAGGAGGGGCATTTTCTGCTCGGCCTGCCTCTGCATGCTCCCATCAACACCCACATTTCCTTCTCAGCAGATCTTCTTGGGGCTTGGACTCCAGGATGTCAGGGACCATATTTCACTATCCGATTAATTACGTTAGCTCTGCAATATACGTAGAGACCACATGTATGTATGTAGACACAGTTACATATGCATATATAGGTATGTTTTATGTGTATATATATTCTTCATGCATACATTTTGTCCACTGTATGTCCTCAACAGATCAAAAAAGTCAGATGTAGTCACTGATGTGTCTCCACCTATTGCAGACTCCCACCAGCCTGGCAAAGCTGTGCTAAACATTTTCAGCAGTGTAATTCAGCACAGTGGATACAAGACCTCTGCCACATATAACTCATCAACTAGACTCCATCATACTGAAACCATATTTAAATGAGAGAGAATCAAAGGCTACTTGTGCATAAAGAATAGAAGGTGAAGCAACCAGGCAAGCTGGTTCCTTGGGAAAGACTGACAGGAGAGCCTCAAAATGAGCCAGATTTCTCAGCGGGGATGCCACTTCCCTGGAAAGCTAAAAGAGCATCAGGTGTTTGAGGAGCTGGGTGGTGCACGAGGCCTTGGCCATGCAAGGACGGTGGGCGAGCTGGAGGAGGCCCAGGGGTGGCAGGGCAGCTGGGATGAGTTGGAGCTGCCGGGTGGATGTGTACAGGGGCTTTGTGCACACACAGGCAGCATCTGGTGAGCGTGGAGGTTTCTGCTAGTCGGGAAGGTGCACCTGAGAGGACGTGGACTCAGGGCTGAGCTGCCACCTTCTTGCCAGCCATTTGATTCTTACAGAAGTTTCTCCCTTCTTGCAATTTCTTGTTAGAAACTAACGATTAAAAAAACACAATTTAAATCTAGTTCTGTATCACAAAAAGTAAGAGAAAAGTCATGAGCAGAGGTCTGTCAGGTCTCCTTTACTCCACCATCAAGCGCCTAACATTCCCTGTCTCAACAATCAAAGAAAACGATGCAATCGCTGGAAGACTTGATTAAAATGTACATAGTCTTTTAGTCAGTAGTAATGCATTATTTATGGCAGATAATAGAAATAAATTGCTGTTTCACAGGTGACCAATACAAAAAGAGCACTTGGGCTTTAAGGAAGAAATTGCAGTGTGACTTCATCACACACTATCTTGCTTGTATGACTAATATTTCAAATTCAGTGATAGAATAATTTGATTAGAATATAAATTAGCTGTGATGAAACCATGCTGCTTTCTGCTTGATATTCTAAAAATCACATTATACACCTACAAGTTTGATTCACGAGCTCTCACAGACTTTTTTCCACCCGAGGTCTTAATCCTATGAGCCTCTTTTCTCTCAGTTCCTGCTAAAGAGAGACTACTTAACCTCTCCTCCAGCCCTGGGAAAAGATCATTTTACCTTCTTCCTGAAGATCCTTTTTTAGAAAGGCTTTCAGCTTGGTTTTCATTCAAAGTATGGATGCTAGTGACCGCTTGTTCCTGCATCTGCAATTATGGCTGGAATTCTTTTGTATAGGCTTATGGTTTCCAAAGATTAAATTAACTGTGGTGGCGAGAGGAGGGTCTCATCTTTGAAAAGGTTTGGAAATGCCTCGGTAAAGGCTCTGTCCACCACCTGCTTTGGTCTATCTTTCCGAAGGGCATACATTCTCTTAGGATACAGCTGTTCCTTGCTACACACTCGCCACTCACTACCCTTTCAATTAAGCTTGGAAAAGCACCCAGCGAGAAGCCCCAGTTCCACTGAAGTCAGTGGTAAAACAGTTGCTGATCTTGCTGGGGCCACGACTTCCACTCTAGTTAGCTTCTCTGGTACTCCAGCAAAGCCAGAGCAGAAAGAACATGAAATTAAGCAGTAGAGTAAAAAGAACCAGAGAATAAGATGCCTTTATTACAGAAAAACCCCCCAGCTTTTCTGGGCTCCTTCATGCTGCACAGATTAGAAAAAATAATAATAAAGATCTTTTCTAAAGCGAAAAAAGCTCTGAAAGTCTTCTGAAAGAGATGGCCACAAATAAAAAATTAAAGGCATATAAACTGTCATTTCTGCTTTGTGTGCTTTTTGTTCAGGAATTTCACGAATACAAATAAAACACGCTTCTGCGAAGCACTGAAAAACACAGTTCAGAGATTTGGAATATTTACGATGTATTAATTACACATAACTAGAACAGCATATCAAAAGCCTCACACAGGTAGAGGACTAAAAGTAAAGCAGGGGCAGGGGTAGTTTTGCAATACTTTGCTACAGTGAAAACAAAGTTGTTGCTTTTTGACAGCACGCACCTAACACAATTAGAATATTATGCGTCTAGTGATAAAAAAAGCCAACAAGAAAGGGTTTTGTGCTTTCTGCTTTTACAAGAACGCAGTAGATAGTGTCAGGTATGTAGAGAAGCATCTAACAGGATAGTGCTTCTTTCTCCAACCTGCAATACTAATTAATTCATTGACTCCATGTAATCCTGCAGTTGCTTTGTGATATCCTACTCTCAACCTGGCTTAAAAGTACTCCAGTCTAGAATCAATTTGGTTTTTATGCTGGCAGCTCGCTCCCCCTGTTTCTCTCCCATTCATCAGATCATATTTTTGTCTTTCACATTTTCCCTTCCTGCCCCCAAATGTACCCAGTGAAAGTTCTGTTCAGGCTGTGCTTGCTCCGATCAGCAGACCTCATCGCCGCTTTCAAGCGAGGTCATCATGTCCTGGGAGCTTTTTGTTCTGCTCAAAAGGCTTCCACAATGCCACTGAAGCATATTGTGCCTGTGCAGATGCTGGTGGGGAGCGCCTGCAGCATTTGCGACTGTGGGAGCACTGTCAAGAGTTTGCATTTTTGAGATATATGCTACATATATCAAGCAATTCTGCTCATCTTTACTGCTGCTTTCCAGCATTCTGTCTCACTTCACTACTTCAAGTAGGTCATCAACAGCATTACTTCTTGCTCCTCCACCATTCAAAGTAGGCTGTCCAGGACATGGCATTCTTGCTGTGCGTGGGTCGCCTTTAAACCCTGTTCTAGAAATCTGCCTTTTAATTTGACCTATGCAAGCAAATTGCCGACGTAAGTAACACTGTCACATTTTTATAAGGGAGCAAAACATTTTGCAGTGTCACTGAAGTTTATGTGAAGCAACACAATATAGATGGTTCCTTCACATGGAGAACTGCTGAACAAAGGCTGATGAAGTGCAAACGTCAAGAAAACGTCTTCAAATCAGACCTTTCATTTTGGAACACGGCAGTGACAGTTATTAACACCATCAATCAGGCCAGAGCTATTACTTTGGCACAGACTCATGCCCAGTGGGACTGACATCAGCACGAGAACAAGGCCATGGTTACAGGCTAAGAGAAAGCTCTTGGGATTCATTTTCTGTTGCCTTGCAAATGTTTGGTGTCTATATTTGCTTGAGATTGGTTTAAACAGTTCCCAAACAATGCTACCACTTGCACAGACATAAATGACTTGAGGTTCAGTGCGGTGGAAACTCAGTCCGCATATTTCTCATGGGAGGAAAGATGCAGGAAGAAATTGCAAGATGGTAGAAATATCTGTTAATTCTCTCCTCAGCTTTCACCACAGCAATGGAGGCAGAAGAGAAGCGAAGCTTATTGCTCAAGCTGAGCTGAAGTGTTCTCACTTTCACACAAAACCTCCCATGACGTCAATATAACTTCTATGAACACTGGATCTAATGAAGTCTGGTTTCCTAAGGACTTCCGTCTCATGGCTGACTGACTTGAGAGTTTAATAAGATCCAAGCGCCAAATGAAGCTTTTCCTGTGAATGGAGCATTTATTAGATCCTGAGTGGAATCTCTGGAGTTTAATAAAAGAAAGCTCAGGCTGTAATATTTCCTTTTGAAAGGGCACTTTTGGTCCCTCTCCTCCAACTGGATTAATAATTTTTATGGAATGTGTAGGAATTTAATTGCTATGTGTTCCTCTATGAATTTGTTTGAAACAGGCCCAAGATTTTGATTTACTGTGAGGAAGAGAACACTGACAGACAGACAGACAGACACACATACAATGTGCTCTCATTTGCTATCAACAACCAGGCTAAAAAATTCCTGCGTACCCCAGGGATGCAGTAAACACTAAGAGACTGCACATTTGAGAAAACGAGAAACCTAGAGGTGCCTCTGATTTAGACCAGGATCAAGTCCAACTTCATCAGGCAGTGAAACAGAATGATGATCCCCTCGCTTCTCCCTCTTTCACTCTCCATCCCAGCCTTCTGCCTTAGCACTCCTGTTGTGGCTTGTGGCCAGGAGGGCCTGCCACGGGTCCTGCTGCGGGGTGGTCCCCCCAGCCACCCCACTGCTGGTGCAAGTTGGGAGGGCAGAGATTCGAGATGGCAGTAGGAATATTTTACATCAAAGCTTATATCCCCGATTTGAGTATCTACAATGGCCCTCCTATTTTGCCTTTAAAAATTAGCCCTTGCTCATAGAATCACAGAATGGTCATGTTCTAGCATTCAGGGTTTCAGAGGCAGCATTTTCAAAAAATACGACCAGCTCTATCAGAATGAAAGGTACAGGAGTAACTGATTTTAATGCAGGTGTCTGCTAAAATCCTGGCACCAATGGTGAGTGTTGGGTATATACATATATGTATTTATAAACCTAGCTCTGAAGAGCCATTTTCTTTAGATTTGCTCCTTATTAACTACTGGAAGAACACTAAAAGAAGAAAGGAAGAAAAGTCAGCCAAGTTTTGTACACGCTGAAATAGTACTGAGAACACTGGCATAGCACATAAACGCTTCAACCAAACGTCCTTTTCCTTCTAAATTCAGATTAACATCCTCACAGTGAAGTACGAGATCAAAGTAATTAGTCAGCGTTTGGTGGTTTATTTGCCACAACTTAATAATCTTTTCAACCCCAGCTGTCCTTCCCTCCCTGTTATGAATGCAGAATACTATGCTTAAGAACAAGAAGGTGGTGAATAACAAACACAGAATGATTAGTAAGAAGTGTTTCCATCAAAACCGATACTGGAATAAATGATTAAACCCTCTCATAATCAACTCATTTATTAAAGTGAATGCTTTAAAGTGGAAGGTTGTCATTTTGGTAGTTTTCGCAATGGGCAGTTACTCTCTCTGTTCATTTTTGTACTTTGGTAAATCAAGAAATATTGATTTTTGAGCATGTCGTTGATTTTATTGTCAGAACAAATTTAACTTTGAGAATTGATTTTATTAACCTATTTCGTAAGTCCCTCTAAACACACAATTTGTGAGCAACCCACATTGTCTTGATGTAAATGCCATTTGTAATTCAGCCAACAAACAATTTAAGTGGAGATGGGCCAAATTCATTTTTCATTTAAGTTTATGCCATTCTGGAATAAACTCAGCAGTCTTGCAAGGATATACAATTGTTTCTGACTACGCGAAAATATAATTCCCTTATTTTCATTGATATAGTTTCAGATTAATATGCTTGGCTTCAAGGGGATGTGATTATTTCACAGGCTTTTCTGGTTATCAGCACCACTTTTGGAAGAAGACTACTGAGCAAATTTGATACAGTCACTTCTGAGAACACGCATTCTTGGCATTTATTTCATGTCTGTTTTCTACTGCATATGTGAAAAACCTCCAAGTATCGATTTTGTGAAATATTTCAAGAAGTAGATTCACTTAAGCCCCCTCAAAACAAATCCTTCAAAGAAGAAATGCTTCCAAATATACGTGTTTCTGTACTGCAGATTGTCAGCAATGTGATTTCACCTATCAGTGACAGCAAATGACACAGTATTACTATACTTCAACTTAGAAAATGAGACTGGCCGCTTTCTAGGGATGCTTTAATATGCCATCACTTGTCATGGTGTTTAGAATATTTACTGGCACGCATTCACAATTTATCGGAAGATCGTCTCAATCCATGTGGTAAGAACATACCTTGATTTCCCAGAATGCTGAAACATTTGCAAAATTTTGAGAAATGTGCAGCAATCGTTTCCCATAGGTGCTGCAGCATGGAAGCACCTGGATTGTTCACGGACAAAAAAGAGTTTATTTCTGCTTTTACGAAAAGGCGGCCCTACCCCAGCTGAATGTTGATGTCCTGAGAGCCATACGAAGAAGCCTTTGCTCTATGACATGCTTTTTCTCACCTATGATTTTGCAGAAGCCCTTTTTCCATGGCATTGGAACTATGTTGTAGAGTAAGATAAACTAAACCTGCTTCTAGCAAGTAGCCAACCTACCAAAAAAGTAGGATTTTAGGGCTATTTAAATCTACTTCAAAATTTGGCATATTTGATTTCAGCCCCAAAAGTTTACCTTCTTAATTTCATTTTAATTAAAAAAAATAATTTTCTTTCTGCATTTGCCAGACCCCCTGCTGCAACTCATTTGCTAAAGGGTATTTGCATTTTTTAAAGGAATTGAAAAACCATCAAAACTCACCATTTCAGATTTAGTGAGACATTTTGTTACTGAGCAAAATAAGCAAAAATTTGAACGCAAATACACCGCTACGCATTATATGACCAGTAAAGCAATTATTTGTACAGCCTGAGATGCAGCTCAGGAGAAGGCAGGCAGCAGACGCTGCACCTGGCACCGTTCCCCACACCTCGGAGATCTCTAATCTGGTTATTGATGCCCCAGGCAATTGTTACACGTATCCAAGAAGCAAGCAAATGTGCTTCAGGCAGCTTTAAGTTCCATGAAGCATTGCTCCTGCCAGCTGGTGTGTGGCAACGGAGCGGAGAGTCAGTGCCCGCAGCTGGGGAGCACCGCTTGCTGCAGTGGGCTGCTGCCCGTCGTCTGCAGGACTGGCTTTCCCGCCGTACGAGACGCCAGAGCAGAAGCCAAGGTGCCCAGAAGCCATACGATCTTAAGACAATTACTAGGCTGGTTTAAGCTTGGGTTTAGCACAACTAAGCCAGCTGACCCTGCCCTGCTTTATGTGGAGGAACAAGCTCTTACCACCGTCATGCAGTGTATTTCAACTGTGATTTTCCAGTTGTGAAGGACTGAGGAAAGGGCAGGAGAAAATGAAATGCAAAATCAACTGGATCCTGGTTATTAGCTTGCACAGTCCATAATACAACTTTCGTATGTTACTTCAGTGCCTCAAGATTTTATCAAGTACAGCTTTTCCCCCATTTTGAACCTGATTAATTCAACTATTTATTGGCAAAGGCCAATCCCTTCCTTGTGATACCTGTAAGTGTGGCGCTGAGACTAGTCAAGAGCACCATTTATGTTTCTTCATGTTTATCTATGTATCTTTTTTAGCACAAACTAGAGATGTGGTAAGTGTCTTTTAGTCCTATTTCTTTCATGCTGCTCTTGAAATACGAACTGAAAAGCACTTTGAGAAATGTACTGAAACGCAGTAGCTCCACTACAATACCGCTGTTGTGTAATTACTTACTGTAACGCTCCTCCATGATTTAGGCCAGACTTGGATGTAAACAGAGTATGTATTTTTCCATTTACTAGTTCAAGCAAATCAGTCTGAATTCTGGACTAAAGGAAAGCACTCTGAACTTCAACTCCTTAAAAGATCTACTTTCAGAGTAGCAAGCAACTTTCTAAAGCAGTACGTATTCTTTATGTAAGCCCCTCTACACATTCATATGACATCTCCCAGGATAAAAATCAAGTGTGTAGTTTTGTCTTTATATGATACACCTTAAAATAATCATGTGAATGGAAGACCCACTCCATGCTGTGCAGTCCAGAATTATCTGATTCATCCAGCACATTCTGATACACAATCCTTGTACGAGAATCTAAGTTATCTGTCTTCACAATGTGCAGAGAAGTGACAACACAAGAAAACCAGGTGTCTACCTGAGTGATGTCCATTCCAGAGTCACAGCTCAATGGCTGGGTTGATGTGAGGCCATTCGAACCTATTATTGTTGTGATCACACCATTCTCATCAATTTTCCGAATCATGGTACCGTCAACGAAGTAAATAAATCCATGCTTATCTACAGTGATACCTGGATGGAGGGAAAGGGTAAAAAACAGTGTTAGTACTGACATTATTTAGATTTAAAAGTATGAGCTTAAAATGTTTCCTCTCTTCTTAGACTCTGAAAATCTGCTGATTAAAGAAAGTAGGACTTATTTTTTTTTTCCTAACCATTACTTTTTTGAGGCTTATACAAACTGTACGTAGGAAGGTCACACCCATGTATCAGACTGCCTTTGACTTACAGAGAAAAAGGGAAGATATGAGGAAGAAACAGAACAAACCAGCAGGGGCTTTGCCTGTAATGTAATTCTATATACAGAGAATTAGGCTCTTCAATAACTTTACTTCAAGTCCACAATACGTGGGACAACATTAGCCTTTCTAAAAACTATCATACAGTTGATTTTTCTTCATTTTCACTTTCTTCTCATGCAGGGGCAAATTTTTTTTATTACTCTACTGTCTGAATTATCAGAGTGTCTGAGCAAGGAAGAAGCATCCAGAGAAAGCGAGAGAGACCTCTGCCGTGATATAAGCTGCACATACAAATAGTGCAAACCAGACTCTGCTTTGGAGGCAGAAGGAATATTGGTGCTGCAGAATGTATTGCAGTGCAGTGTTGCCCAAGGCGACGGCTGTGTACCAGAACCAGCCCCATGACAGCAGTGGCCTTCAGCAGGAGCTAGTGCAGTTCTCCCGCTTCTGGATCTGCAAAACAGCTCTAGCACCACTGCACCGCGCTGCACAAGAGAGATGGACCCCGCAACAAACGCGAGGGCCATGCAAAGGAGACGTCATGGTCTGCTGTATTTCAGCGGGGAAACCGAGGCACGGAGGGCTTGCTGTCTCCCACCAGCAGTGTGTGGCACAGCCACATCACGACTCATGCCCGGCCTTGTTCTGTCTCAGTCTAACACTTTCTCCTCGGTTCTTCCTGCGTTCAATTCGCCAAGACTTTTCTATATTGCATGAATTGTAAGAAAGATCTTTCTTCCCTGAAATGTTGAAAATATAGCTAGAAAAGCACTTCTATTCATGTTAGGTTTGTGAAATCCTTTCTACCAAAACCACTCAATTTCTTGCTTTAAAGGACTTCATAATTTCCCATTTAAAGTTGCATAACTTTGCAATTATAGCAGCTGCTGTGCACAGCCAAGCTATTTTAATAATGAATTTATGTTCTGCTACAGAGAAATGAAAGGCAGAGGACTTGAACAGATGGTTTGGACAGTGGCTTATATGGTTCTTGATTTTTGTCCCCTGCATTTAGCACAACCGAAGGCTGCATGTACTCTGAGTTTACAAAACACTTGTCTGCACGCCAGCTTAGGATCTCACACAGCAATTCCACACGCCATCAAAAAAGAACAAAAACCCAAACTGAATTCCCTCACCTCCCAGCCCCATTTTTTTCATACTTAATTTTTTGAAATACATAGGAGCAGTTGGTGGGGGGAAGGAAGAGTAAGCAGTATGGGGGGCAGGACCGGGCGGCGCTGATGGGGAACACGCATCTCCCACGGGGCTGGGAGAAGGGGGGACAGTCTCCCCAGGCCCCTCAATAAATCTGTACCTAGCAGCTAGAAATGCCTTAGGACTGAGTTTGAGTTACATCACATCTGAGTGTAATATGCTTTCTCTTACAGTGTTCAGACCCAGTGTCAGGGTCCCAAGACAAAATGTCCATGACAACTTTTCTAAGAGAAAGCAGGACTAATCACCACACCAGTTTTCCCGTGGTGGCCAGGAGGTCAGCGAGGGCTCGGCTCTCCCCCTTGCCTGCGCAAACTGACCCCCTCCGCCGGAGGCTCTCCCTCCATCCCTCACTCCAGCTGACGGGCAGGCACGGAGCGGGGCTGCGAAGGCCTCGCAGGGGGACCCTGCCATCATGTCCCCCACTGCCCGGCTCCCATCCAGAGGTGCCTCTTCACTGCAGGCACGTTGCGGAGGTCTGAGGGTACCATCACCAAGGAAATCCAAAGGCCTCAGCAGTTAACTTGCGTGTCTAGTGCTGCTCTTATGTCCAGCTTTCAGGCTATCCATCGGCACAGTGTTGGGAGTTGAAATTCATTCTTTAAATTGTCAATTCAGTGCATTCACCCGGCTGCGAACTGCCGTTAGAAGAGGGGCATTCACCATCCGGTCACCTTCTCCATCCAGGACAAACAAATGCCCAGGGACTGCTGAAGTGCAGGGTACAGGGTTAGGTCACATCACTCCGTTCTGTGCAACGGCTGAACATTGACATGTCCCGTTCTCCTGGACAGATGTCACCTAGGGAACGGAACTCACCTGGGGGGGCTGGAGCAGGCGGCTGGGGGAGATCTGGGAGGTCATAAAAAAGCTAAAGGGAGAGCAGCCATCTCCGGGCCTGGCTCCCCGCTGGGCTGCGAGCTTGTAGACCATGCCTCCTTGGTACTGGCTCCCTCAGAGGATCTTTACTCTTTAAAGAGGAAGCAACGGTGCTTTTGGAAACTACAGAACAAGTGGCAAGCTCAGGGCTGTCTTCCGCTTCTGAGAAAGCCCAATTATAAACCTGAAAGGCTGAAGGTTTGAAGGTGAGCTGAGGTGAAGAGCGCATCTGAGGAGCAGAAGGTTTTGTTGCGGCGCTGGGGGGGGTGAGCGGTGTGTTCCAGTTTCTGGGAAGGGATGGCACCTCCATCCGTCCCTCATCCCTCACGCACACTGAAGAGCCCTGGGCACACAGCAGGCCAGAATGTGGGGTGCCAGCGGGGCTGGAGCCGAGGGCCGCCCGCCCCAGCAGAAACAACGGCCAGATGTGTGATGCAAGCTGCAAAATCTCTTTCGATACGACAAAGCTGCTGAAACATCCACCCTGAAAGCCCAACCGAAGCAAAAAGAAATCCAGCCTGGTTACTCATGACCAGATAAACAATTCATATATAAATCTGATGAGGTTCTTCTAAATGCTGTTCTGAGGGAACGCACGCGGCAGAAGCCAACAGAGCAAACACCGCTGAAAGGACGGCACCTTCTGCCGTGCATCTCGAGGTCTGCAGAGGTTTTCCTGACACAGTTCCCAAAGGCCCGAGCCATGATCTGCCGTTCAGTGTGTACATGGATCTGTTTTCCCTTCAGCAAACGAGCAGGGCTGTGTGTCAGTGGTGTGGGGCCACAGCGCAGGGGAGCCGGGCTCGGGGCACCTCCAGCTGCTCTTGCCGGGACGCTCGGGGCTTCCCGCCCTCCTCCGGGCTCTGCCCTCTCTGATTCACTTCACGCTGTCAAGCTGAAGCATGCTCAGGGATTAGCAGTGAATGGAAAAGCTGCCAGTGAATCATTCCAGAGTTTTTTCTTCAGGGATGTGTGAAGGTTGGAGAGAAAAGTCTCTTCAGTCGCAGGCTCCTACTGCTTCCTCGAGAGTCTGATGCAGTTCAACAAGGGCAAATGCAGGGTCCTGCACCTGGGGAGGATCAATCCCATGCACCAGTACAGGCTTGGGGTGGACCTGCTGGAGAGCAGCTCTGCAGAGAGGGACCTGGGTGTGCTGGTGGATGACAGGCTGACCATGAGCCAGCAGTGTGCCCTGGCTGCCAAGAAGGCCAATGGGATCCTGGGGTGCATCAAGAGGAGTGTGGCCAGCAGGTCAAGGGAGGTTCTCCTTCCCCTCTACTCTGCCCTAGTGAGGCCCCATCTGAAGTACTGTGTCCAGTTCTGGGCTCCCCAGTTCAAGAAAGATGAGGAGCTACTGGACAGAATCCAGCGGAGGGCTATGAGGATGGTGAGGGGACTGGAGCATCTCTCCTATGAGGAGAGGCTGAGGGAGCTGGGCTTGTTCAGCCTGAAGAAGAGAAGGCTGAGAGGGGACCTTTTAAATGCCTATAAATATCTGCAGGGTGGGTGTCAGGAGGATGGGGCCAGACTCTTTCCAGTGGTGCCCAGCGACAGGACAAGGGGCAACGGGCACAAACTGAAGCACAGGAAGTTCCGTCTGAACACGAGGAAGAACTTCTTCCCTCTGAGGGTGACGGA
>Ga0065711_1046688_pt1 | contig 12748 bp, 7 predicted proteins | sample Hoacrofraction12_FD_59098 | JGI IMG/M metagenome (GOLD analysis project Ga0065711, IMG submission 59098) | Hoatzin crop microbial communities from Cojedes, Venezuela - Epithelial fraction 12 v2 (version 2) | ecosystem: Host-associated > Birds > Digestive system > Esophagus > Crop | place...
CTCCACAACCTCCCTGGGCAGCCTGTTCCAGTGCTCCGTCACCCTCAGAGGGAAGAAGTTCTTCCTCATGTTCAGACGGAACTTCCTGTGCCTCAGTTTATGCCCATTGACCCTTGTCCTGTCACTGGGCACCACTGAAAAGAGTCTGGCCCCATCCTCCTGACACCCACCCTTCAGATATTGATAAGCATTTATAAGGTCCTCTCTCAGCCTTCTCTTCTTCAGGCTGAAAAAGCCCAGCTCCCTCAGCCTCTCCTCATAGGGGAGACGTTCCAGTACCCTCATCATCCTTGTAACCCTCTGCTGGACTCTCTCCAGTAGCTCTTAATCTTTCTTGAAGTGGGGAGCCCAGAACCGGACACAGTACTCCATATGAGGCCTCACTAGGGCAGTGTAGGGGGGAAGGAGAACCTCCCTCGTCCTCCTGGCCACGCTCTTCTCGATGCACCCCAGGATCCACCGGGGCAACAGGGGCCTTCCCTGCGATTGTGGCAGTGGCTGTGGTGGTGCCGGTTCGGGGGGCTGTGACTGCCTGCTGGGCTGGAGGGGCTGCAGGGCCGGCTGGGGGGGCAGCGCCAGTCGCAGTGCCTGCTGCTTCATTTTCCCCCCTTTCCCCTTTAGGGCACTGAACAGTGTTGAACAGGGCAGCTCGGTAGGCATGGGCCAGACCCCAGGACATAGAGGTGATTTGTGTCTCTCTGGAGTTCCCAGGGTGGCAGCACAATTTTTGCAGATATTTTTCTAGTTTTCAGGATTCTGTAATTGCTCAGGGGTGATTTTCAAAGACACCGGGGGTGCCCACTGCCCTAGGTACTTGCCCATGCTGTCCCACATACCCAGCCACTCACAGCAATCCGGCCCCGGGGCAGATCTCTGCACGATGTTCTTAACTACTTGCTTAATCCTAAACAAAACCTGCAACCCTTTCAGGAGGCAGAACAATAGAAGCGTGCTGACCTGATCATCCCAGGGGTACTCGAAGTTCTCAAAAGCCATTAGGACTAGCCTGGAGGAGAGAGGGGGAGTTACAGTGGGGGAAGGTATCCCCTTTGGTTTTCCCCACAGATTGGGTTTGATTGTTAGGAAATTCTAAGACATAGGATCCGAGGTACGGAAATGACCGCAGTGCCGCATGAAAATACAAGCCTAATTTCATGCACAGTGATTTTACCATGTCATAAGTCGATATCATACAATAATGCAAGATTGTCATCCTGATCCTTTTCCTCGAGGTAATGAACACCACCACAGGGAATACGTACACCAGGTACGGATTTACATACCACAGCCATTTGATCAAAGTCAGCAACATTTTTACCAGTGACTGTTTAACTAACACAGTGAATGCTTACAACAAAATCTAAGAAAGCTGTTTTAACACCTGCTGCTCAGCCCCACCCCAGGCGGAGTGCCAAATTTAATGTTATGGTTTGGCTGCGGCCGGCAACAAAAGCGCCACGCGGCTGCCCCTCCCCCCCCGGGCTGCGGAGGACAATGAGAAGAAGACAGGCAGAAACTGGTGGGTCAGGATAAGGGCAGTTTAACAGAACAGCAAACAAAAGGAACAGTAACAAAAAAGATACAGAAAAGGAGAAAACACAACACAAACCGCACAAGCCAGAGAGCCGCTCTCCCGGACCGCCTCGCACGCTCCCAAGACGCGAGTGAGTTCCCGCCACTCAGCTCCCCCCCACTGGAACCCAGCATGACGGCACATGGTATGGAATACCTGGCTCTGTTTGGCCAGGTGGGGTCAGCCCGCCCGGCTGTCTCTCTTCCTGGATTGCAGTGAAAATTAACCCTGTCCTGGCCGAACCCAGGACAACCAGGAATTCCAATAGCCACTGGTATGGAGACTACTGAGGATGCTTTAATTCAGGAGATCTAGGAGATCGTGTACTGGTAGAAGGATTGGGGACACACCATGCACTTTTACATAACTGCTGAGTAGATAAAGTACAGCCAAAGCCTTGCTTGCAAGTCTAATACTCTTTCATCACGCTACCTCTTCAGAAAAGGCATGAAAACTGAAGATCAGTGGGGACTTGTGTGTGGGCTATGAAATCCAGAACCCTGCTGCATCAATCACATTGCTCTGGAGTCCTCTACAGTGGAGTTCAGTGGAGTTTGGAAAGCAGCCACTTTCCCACTGCACCCAAGTTTTACATAACAACTTAATGTACGCAAGAAAGTGCCTGCAAACGTGGTTATGCAGAAATCCTCAAAATTCTTTGTGGGAAGTCAACAACGTGATGTGCCTCTGTGAAGTGCCTGTATATTCAAGCATGCCGTGTGATGAGTTAGAGATTTGGGTGTAGATAGGAGCTACCATCCTGTGGGGATCAAGCAGACATGGTGGAATGGCACATATAACTGGAGTGTTACAATGAAGGTGATGCCATGAACAGCTGGAGATGAAGGCTCAATAGCTGGAAGGCTACTAAGCAGGTATTCTTTATTACAGTGTCAAACACATGGGGAATCTTGCCTCCAAACGTGTATGGCAAACACTTTACCATTTCAGGTTAACTACAATCACAACATACATATTCATTATAAGTCTGAGAAATGCTTAGCATATTCATGACTTTTCCAAGACCTAAATAGCATATGCTAATGTCTTTCACACAAATCTGTTAGCGTCCCCGTGTGGTCATTAGGGCTCTTCAGATGAAGGCTTGTACTCTTCCTCACAGTGTCCACTGGTTGACCTTTATTTCTGTGCAAACTCCATTCTAAGATTACATATACCGTGTCCTTCCACATTGTTTTGCTCTGGTCTTGTTGCCCTTTTGGTGCATCTCTGTAGTCTGGTGCCTCTACCATCCCAAGGCCAAGCTGTCTAAATAACTTTATTTAGGAGTCTCTCTATTCCAGACCTTTCCTGTTCCCCCCCAAAACAGCAAGTCAAGCTTGTCTAAGTAGCGTTATTTAGGACCCTCTTTATGTTAGAGCTTTCCTGTCTTCTCAAAACAGCAAGGATCTTCTTTAGTTTAATTACAATCACTCTAGTAAGTGGAAATTTTACATTTGCTGGTATCAAATGGATACAGGCTTATCAGGAAGAACATGCTGGGAAGACGAGGAGGGGGAGTTGCTCCTTATGTGAGAGCAGCTGGAGTGCATGAATCTCTGCACTCCAAAGTGGATGAGGAGGGATGGATGAGGAGCGAACTGAGAGCTGGGTTATGATTAAAGAGATGACAGGTATAGGGAGCATTATAGTGGGCGTCCTCTATAGGCCACCTGACCAAAAAGAACAAGTAGATAGGGCCCTCTACAGATAGGAGCAGCCTCACATTTGCAGACTATGGTCCTCATGGAGGTCTTCAACCAACGCAGTATCTGCCAGCAAGACAACACAGCGTGACATAAGCAATCCAAGCGGTTCATGGAGTGCATCAGTGACAACTTCCTGACCTGTGATAGAGGAGAGGAGGTCTGCTGGACTTCATACTCACCATCAAGCAGGCACCCGTTGGGAGCGTGAAGATCAAAAACATCCTTGGATGCAGTGATCATGAAATCAGCATCCTCCTGAAGAAATAAGCTGCTCATGGCTTGGACGGGTGTACACTTTGCTGGATAAAGAACTGGCTGAATGGCTGAGCCCAGAGAGTTGTGGTCAATCAAGTTAAACTCATTTGGTGGTCTGGTGTTCCCCAGCGCTCAGTGTTGGGTCCGGTCTTGTTTAACATCTTTATCAATGTTCTGGATGAGGGGATTGAGTGCTCCCTCCATAATTTTCCAGATGACACCAAGTTGGGTGGGAGTTTGATCTCCTTGAGGGTAGGGAGGCTCTGCAGATGGATCTGGACAGGTTGGATCAATGAACCGAGATCAGTTGTACGGCTTGTATCAGGAATAGTGTGGCCAGCAGGAGTAGGGAGGTGTTTGTGCTCCTGTACTCAGCACTGGTGAGGCAGCACCTCGAATACGGTGTTCAGTTTTGAGCCACTCAGTACAAGAAGGACATAGAGGTGCTGGAGCATATCCAGAGAAGAGCAATGAAGCTGTTAATGGGTCTAGAGCAAAAGTCTTATGGGGAGTAATCGAGGGAACTGGGGCTGTTTAGTCTGGAGAAGAGGAGGCTGAGGGGAGACCTTATCACTCTCTACAACTACCTGAAAGGAGGCTGTAGTGAGGTAGGTGTTCGTTTCTTGTCCCAAGTAACTAGTTATAGGACAAGAGGCAATGACCTCAAGTTGCGTCAGGGGAGGTTTAAGTTAGATATTAGAAAAAATTTTTTTACTGAAAGGTGGTCAGACATTGGAATAGTCTGCCCAGGGAGGTGGTGGAGTCCACATCCCTGGAGGTGTTTAAAAAGCATGTAGATGTGGCACTTTGGGATATGTTTTGGCAGACTTGTTGCTCATGTATTGATGGTTGGACTTGATGACCTTAGAGGTCTTTTCCAGCCTTAATGATTCTATGATTTTATGAAATTATAAAAGCTAAAGCTCAGCTGGAGCTGAATGTGACCAAGGATGTCAAAGAAAACAAGAGGGGTTTCTATAAGCACACAGGCAACCAAGGAAGGCTAGGGAAAATGTGGGCTCATTGCTAAAAGGAACAGGGGACCTGGTTACACAGGACATGGAAAAATCTTTTGGAATCCCAGATCCCAGAGACTAAGGGAGAAGTCTGGAGCCAGGAAGATATACCCTTGGTGGAAGAGGATCAGGTCAGGGAAGACTTAAACAAAGACGTTATACTGGCAGCTGGGGAAGTGCCTGAAGTCTGGAGGAAAGCAAATGTCATGCCTATCTTCAAGAAGGGCAAGAAGCTGGATCCAGGAAATTACAGGCTGGTCAGCCTTACCACAATCCCTGGGAAAGTGACGGAGTAGCTAATCCTGCAAACCATTTCCAGACACGTCCACAACAGGAAAATCATCAGTAGTAGTCAGCATGGCTTCGCCAAGGGGAAGTCATGCTTGACCAACTCAATAAACAGTTACAATTAAATGACTGGCCTGGTAGATGAGGAAAGAGCAGTGGATCTTGTCTGCCTAGACCTGAGTAAGTCCTTTGACATTGTCTCCCAGAGAACTGGCTGAATGGCCGAACTCAGAGGGTTGTCATCAGCGGCGCTGAGTCTAGTAGGAGGCCTGTAACTAGTGGTGTCCCCCAAGGGTCAGTACTCGGCCCAGTCTTGTTCAACTTCTTCATCAATAACCTGGATGAAGAGTTAGAGTGTACCCTCAGCAAGTTTGCTGATGACACCAAACTGGGAGGAGTGGTGGATACACCAGAAGGCTGTGCTGCCATTCAGTGAGAACTGGATAGGCTGGAAAGCTGGGCAGAGAGGAACCTGATGAAGTTCAACAAGGGCAAGTGCAAGGTCCTGCACCTGAGGAGGAGCCTGCATCAACACAGGCTGGGGGTGGACCTGCTGCAGAGCAGCTCTGCAGAGAGTGACCTGGGAGTGCTGGTGGACGACAACTTAACCATGAGCCAGCAGTGTGCCCTTGTTGCCAAGAAGGCCAGGATCCTGAGGTGCATTAGGAGGACTGTGGCCAGCAGGTCAAGGGAGGTTCTCCTTCCCCTCTACTCTGCCCTAGTGAGGCTGCATCTGGAGTACTGTGTCCAGTTCTGGACTCTGCAGTTCAAGAAAGATGAGCTACTGGAGAGAGTCCAGCAGAGGGCTATGAGGATGATGAGGGAACTAGAGCATCTGTCCTGTGAGGAAAGGCTGAGGGAGTTGGGCTTATTCAGTCTGAAGAAGAGAAGACTGCGAGGGGACCTTGTAAATGCTGATAAGTATCTTAAGGGTGGGTGTCAGGAGGATGTGGCCAAACTCTTTTCAGTGGTGCCCAGCGACAGGACAAGGGGCAATGGGCACAAAGTGAAGCATAGGAAGTTCCATCTGAATATGAGGAAGAACTTCTTCCCTCTGAGGGTGACGGAGCACTGGAACAGGTTGCCCAGGAGGCTGTAGATTCTCCTCTGGAGATATTCAAGACCCTCCTGGACGCGGTGCTGTGCAGCCTGCTCTAGGTGACCCTGCCTCGGTGGGGGTATTTGACTAGATGACCCACAGAGGTCCCTTCCAACCTCTAACATTCTGTGATTCTATTATTCTGTGATAAGATCTGCACAGAGAAGTGGTTAGTGTGTGGGCTGGATAAACAGACAGTGAGGTGGACCGAGAAAGAGCTGAATGGCCAGGCCCAAAGGGTGGCCACATGTGGCACAATGTCTATTTTGAGGCCAATAAACAGCAGTGTACCCCAGAGGTCAGTACTGGCTCCATTCCTCATCGATATCTTCATTAATCATCTTGATGATGGGACAGAATGTACCCTGATCAAGTTTACAGATGACACAAAAGTGGGAGTAGTTGCTGATAAGCCAGATGACTGTGCTGCCAGCCAGAGGCACCTAGACTAGGTGAGGAAAAGGGCTGACAGGAACATTATGACGTTCAACAAGGGCAAGTGCAAAGTTCTACACTTACTATCTGCTGGGGCTGGTCCAACTCGAAAGCAGCTTTGCAAAAAAGGACCTGAGGGTCCTAGTGGACACCAAGTTGAACATGAGCCAATAAAGTGCCCTTGCTGCAAAGACAGCTAAAGGTATCCTGGGCTGTGTTAGGAGGGGTGTTGACAGCAGGTTGAGGCAGGTGGTCCTTCATCTCTAGTCAGATACCACTCCTAGAGTAATTCGTCGAGTTCTGAGGCCTCCATTAAAAAAGAGACATGGACATACTGGAGTGAGTCCAGGGAAGGGCCATGAGGATGATGAGACTAAAGTGCATCTCCTAAGAGGAAAGGCTGAGAGAGTTCCAGGGTTCAGCATGGAGAAGAGCAGGCTTGGTGAGGATACAAATACCTGAAAGGCAGGTTCAAAGAAGAAGTTAGGTTGTTTCCAGTGGCGCCCAGTCATAGGACAAGAGGCAATGGTCACAAACTGAAATACAGGATATTCCTCTTAAATATCACAGAACACTTTGACAGTGAGGGTGACCCAGTATTGGCACAGATTGCGCAGAGATGTTGTGGAGTCTCTGTCCTTGGAGATAATGCAAAAGCCATTTGGACACAGTCCTAGGCCACCAGTTCAAGGTGGTCATGCATGAACAGGTGGCTTGGACAAATTACTTCTGGACAAAGTCCCTTCCAACCTCACCTGTTCTGTGATTCTGTGATTCTATGATTCTGTGACTTCATGATGATGGTTAGCAGCCTTGTAACAGCTGGGAATGTTTTCTGCTTCCAGCCTTTTTGAATTCTTTGCCCATTTTCCCCTTTCTGTGCTGGCATAAGTGTTTCTTTTCAAATGTCTTTTCTCCCTCTTTACTTCAGTCTCCTCCCTTGTCACTCCCCATCTTTTATTTGAAGAAATGTGACATCCTTAACACAGCCCTATTTCTATTGTCTTTGAAAACTTGGTTCTCTTTCTTAGCTTTCTTTCAAATAAATTTTTGTATAATATCTAATTAGCTTCTTTTCCTCCACCTGTTCACATTCCAGGTCAGCTTTTTCAAAAACATGTCTTCAGAACTGTGAATAGTATTCTATATGAGGTCTTAGCAAGAATTTGATCAGTAACTTCCAATAATACCCTCTTTCTGTGAGAATTAACTAATAAATTCTATATATGCCTGTTTTTAGGCACACCGTGTTGTTGACTTGTTCCTCTTACGATCACTCATAGTTTATTATAGTAAGTTTTCTTACTAATTCCTGAGAGTGTGCACTGTATTTTCTAGAACATATTTAATTCTGTCTTATTCCTCAACCTATCCTCAAGGCAATCATAATCTCATCCTCAAGGCAATTCAATTATTTCTGTGTCTGTGTTTCAGTATGACTCGGATCCTTTTCTGTACTGTGGATACTTTGTATAATCAGAAAATTTAATCAGCATGTGCCTCTTTTACTGAAAGCTTACTAAAGAAATTAAGCAAGACTGATTCCAAAGCAAGCCCTAAGGAGCTCTGCTTGTGAGTCTGTTTCACTCTTCTGACTACACTTTTCAGTGTTATTTTTATGTTCTCTTTTTTTTATGCAGACCCCTAGTCACTCTGCAATTCCTTAACTAGTGTCTTCTAATGTTTTCTTCAGTGTGTTTTACTGAAGATACTGAAAACACAGCTTTGGCTGGATTTCTTAGGCATATGCAGGTGCTGTGTATCTAAGAGTTAAACAAAATGAGGGTAGCTAGGCTTGTGACAACAAGCTAAGCTGACAGGACAGTAGGTGTATCCTAGCTGCTTGTTGGAACAAATAGGTACTTAGTAACTGAATTTCTCAAAGAAAAGCTCCAAGCCCACCTGCAAAATTATTATTCTGAGAATTAATTTCTCAATGGAGATAGTGCTTTCTCATGCAGTGACCTAGTGGAAACAGGAAAGAAGGGAAAATCACCCCTTGCTAATTGAGGAAGAAAGAATTTTCAGAGTTTTACAAGCAGAACAAGTGGAAATGTAAATGGTGATAACTGGTACCTAATTATTCCCAGTAGCACTTTTTGTATTCTCTGAGATGCATGCATGGAAAGAGACTGGAAACAAGACATGGTTACTTCATTTTGTCCTTTAAGTAAAGATGTAAGTAAAAATATCCCAAATACAATATAAAACACAGTTTAATGCTCTGCTCCTGAAGGGATATAATTTAACCTTGGAGTTTCATATAACAGAAGTATAAGGTTGATTTTTATATATCAGTTGTATCTTACTTCTCTTTTTCCTTGTCTCTGTGCCCAGGAAAAGAGTTTCTGCAGTCTTTTGAAATATATTTTAAAATAATTCATTCACATAGCATTTGGTCTTGTGGATGTTGATAAACCAGAAGAACTTACCCAGTGAATCAGTTCATGACATGTAAATAATCATTTATTTGTTTGCTGAAACTCAAACAGAAAGCCTAAGGATGACGGTCTCACATAGGATTTTGGTGTTAAACTGTAAACATGCCTATTCTGTTAACTGAAGGCCTGACAAAAATTGGTGTTCCTAAAGAATTTCCTTGTTAACCTCTACAATAGCATCTACAACTGAGTGATGCTTTGATTTTGCAAGGTATGAGGAAAGCAGTGGACACACAGCTCATTTCAGCAGAAGCATATGAGCACCCGCTGCTGTGTAACTCTAAAGGTAAAATCATTTCAGGTGGAGGGCCAATAGGAAGGCCATTAGTTTATCCTAAAGAGAAAGCTCAGACTAAAAAAGTTAAGAACTACATTTTTTAACAAGTACTTACATTAAAAAACTATTTAAACTCAAAACTGTACCACTGAAAGTTAACAGACACCTAGAAGGATTTTAGTACAAGCAGTCTTCCTGTCTGGGTACTTGACTTCCCTGGTGGTGTGACTTCCATTTTGTGAAGTGGTGATGTTTTGGCAATTCTTTTTGTTGCACATTTTTGAAAGAGGAAGGAGGCGGGAGAGAAAAGAACTCACTTTGTAGCAGCCACCTGTGCAAAGTGTAGAAACTCTTCTGCTTTGTGGGAAACTCTGACAGCATTATCTTCTCTGATTGATTAGAAACTGCTTAATCACAGAGTTAGAATAAATTATTTTTCTTATGTTTTTAAAATTATACCAAATTCATCTAAATAATTACTTCACATGAGAGAGAGAGAAAGAGGAATTAATTCACGATAGAAAATAGTCTTCCTCATATCATGTGAGTGGACAAACCCGATCTGATAGGTTCCCAAGAAAATGTTTAGGAAACTTGCATTTACTGATACCTCTCCTTATATATTTTTTCTTGACTTCTTTTTCCTTTTGCTATTAATGTTGTACTGAACTAATATACAGCAGTGATTACAGCCATGTGCCATATACTTTCTTTTTAATATTACAGAGAAGGAAGTACTTAAAAACTCAGAAGTGCACTCATAAGTTCTTTGATACAACCACAGTTGGGAAGATGTGAACATTTGTGGTAGGATTTGAGGTGATGTCTGGAAAACTAAGCGTATAAGCTAGGTAAAGGCAGCTATACGGTGCCTAAGGCTGTGACATTCGCGTTGTACAGTGCATCATTTTTTCTCCTATTCTCTTGATATTTTCACTGACCCTTTTCTTTAAAAGTAGTTAGCAAGGTACTTTTTCTGTTGTTCGCTGAAGTGAATATTTTTCCACTGTGGTGTTTTCAGATGCAAAGTGCTTTATCATGGCAAGGGATATTTTAAGCCTGATATTGCAGTCAGAGAGAAAGAAACAATGGGAGGTTAATGACTGCTGTTTCAAAGGTGGTGGTAATCACAGAAGTCAAGGTGGGAGGTGATTTCGTTTTTTCCAATGTATTATAGATATATCTTACTGGAATTTGGAGTCAGATGATAAGAAAAAAATGTCCTATTATTCTCTGAAAAAAGTGATTGAACTGCTCTGTCTTTCTGATGTAACAAATTATGCAGATGCTCTGCATTTTGTTTAAGGGCAAACTTTAACACAGAAACTGAATAATTGCCTATTTTGTCTTTCTGGAGTGTTGAAGAGCCGAGAAGAGATGAGAAATGTAGAAAGAAAAAGAAGATTACAGAGCAACAGAAATTAATGGGATAAATGTGGTCAGATTTTTTGCATATTTAGCTAAAAGTCAAGTCACTGAAAATTTAATACAATAATTTTAGGTCATCATCAGAAGGTGAAATGTACATTTACAACAGAATAAATGAAACTCTCTGGATAATATGATGTTTTCTTTCACTGTATAAACACACAAAAAATCTGCCTCTAACAGATGTAAGTTTTATATAAAATCATGAGTACTATTATTCTACAGAACACTATTACTGTGATAATACATGCACCTATAATCTCAAAAAGTTTAAGAGAGGGATTTTTTTAAAATTACTTCCTTAAATTTAGAAGTTTAATCAATAACAACACACCCTAAAAAAATGTGCTTTAAAAATCTGGTTATGAGTTGAGGAGAACAGTTTTGGTTGACTTAAACTTTGGTTGGCATCATTTTTTCAATGCTTCTTAAAGTTAGAAGAACATAATTCTTAGCTATAGAAGAGATTGAACAAAACTAAACCAGTTAAAAGTGTCTTATAAATATGGAGACAGCAATAGGTAACAAAAATGAATTTATCCAAGGTCATAACAAAAAGTTTCACAAGTATTAGTCTACAAGAGAAAACTGTCTGCTGTGGCGTTGATTAGAATGCACGAGTTTGGGCTAGTACATTTCTTACAGTTCTCAGTAGTGTCATGTAGTTCAGTACCATTGTTCAGACTAAGTTTCTGGATTGCTGTGGATGTGAACGTAAATGCCACTTAATATGGGCAAATAGCTTAATGCTGCTTTTTGTCAAACATGTTCTCGGAAAAACTTTTGACTGAACTGTTCAAAGACTGAGATATCCTACATCTCAACATGCAAGACCCTAAACAATTAGATTTTTATGCTTGTGCTCCACGTGTAAAAACAACTTCCAGTACTGAAGTATTTCAATTTGCTCATTTTGACTTTTTTTTCTTCCTTTTTTTAATGTAGTGAAGAAAACATCCTAAAGTAAACATTCAGAAAAGCTGTGTTTCATTTAACAAAAGGTTTGAAGACCTTGTCTGTTAAAGACAGCAGCATGGTTTTCCCGAGTCACCTTTTCTATACCTGTACTTTATTCCTTAGATCGTACTGAGCAGTAAGTGACTGCAAAGATAAGAAATTGATCAGATTTAGAGCCTGCCTCCTAGGTGGCAATGTGTGTGTGGAATGGGAATGACAGAAAAGAAAAATACACAATATGACAAGACATGAACTGAGATTGGACTCTGCGTAAAGAGATCTTGAAGTACAAAATCATAGGATCCACATGTAGTTGAGCCTTCCATTCTAGGATTGGGCTGCCAGTTTTACCTGTGTTTGCAAAACTCCAGCCCTTACTTACAGATACCTGAACAACTTTTTTTAGTCCCTGTATGGCAGTATCCTCCAAGCACAAACACAGTAATATTTGATGCTTTGAAAGTGAAGACTGTAGGGGTCTGTTCTGAGATGTGTCCTGTTTAGTGTCTTTACAGGAGACTTGGGAAAGTGACCGAATGCATTCTGTCACTTTTTCAGGTGACACTAAGTCTGCAGGGCTGAGGCTGGTTTGGTCGGGATCAGGGACATCTTTGGGGTACCTAACAGCACCCTGGGGTTTACAGGGAGAGGATCGAGGGGATGAGGATGGACTAGGGGGTGAGACTGCAGCTGAAACAGAAGAGGTTCAGACTACATATATTACAATCAACATGTGACTCTGAGAATAACTAAGAGGTGGAACAGATTGCACAGAGTGGCTGTGGACTCCCCATCTCTGGAGATTTTCGTGCTGCCTTTCAATAAATCCCTGTGCCTCCCCACCTGAGTTTGGGGTTCGCCCTGCTTGGAGCAGGGGATGACACACAAGATGTCCTGAGGCTCCCTCAAATCCACATGATACAGTGATTCTGTGTAGAAAAGAGACACTGCAAGAAACATTTGTGCCTTCAAACAACACTTCTGAAAAGGCTTTTATGGACTGTGTAATAATGAAGGCTTACTTTGACAGCAAAACAGGTCTGAATGCGCTATTTCTGTTTTCAGTCTTCCTTTGCTGTTTTTAATATTCTTTTAGGCACCTGTTCTGAACAGATGGGCTTCATCATAAGTGATTTGAGAAAGGCCTTTCAGTTCCATCAACATCCCTGTATATTTCCTATTATATTTCTTCCTTTTTCAGAAGCTGTTCCTTCTCCCAGCTGTGTAGGAGTTGCAGTTTGGCCATGGCCGGCAACAAAGGGCCACGTGG
>Ga0065711_1046690_pt1 | contig 12748 bp, 4 predicted proteins | sample Hoacrofraction12_FD_59098 | JGI IMG/M metagenome (GOLD analysis project Ga0065711, IMG submission 59098) | Hoatzin crop microbial communities from Cojedes, Venezuela - Epithelial fraction 12 v2 (version 2) | ecosystem: Host-associated > Birds > Digestive system > Esophagus > Crop | place...
GGGGATTACTCATTCTGTATTATTTTCTGTGCGTATTAGCTGTCCTGAGGTCTTATTTAGTAGCTGTCAAACCCTAACTGAAACAGATGGCAAACATGGGATAAGTCGTGTAATGTAATAAATAATAATCTCGACTCTGAATCAGTCTCTCCTTTCTTCTTTGTTGTACAGAATATCACTCCTTGCAAGAGAAGTAATAACTAATTAAAAAGTAAAATATCTTCTTTAACTTGTTACTATAGATGGAAGAGAACTAACATGAACAACAAATAAGCTATTACCTCGAATGCATATTGAACCAACCCTTTTTTTATAATATTGACTTTAAATACACTTTCAAATGAGATTCTGAAATAGTCATATTCTTGTCTATCTTTTCACAAGCAGGATAAACATAACTTAAAGTGCTTGGTTTGGACTTGGACAGCTCTCTGTTTTAGAACTCATGGTAGTGAGGGAGGGCTTTTGTAAACTTACACAAGGGTGATCTCTCTAGTCAACAGCTGACGGAGACACATAGAGACAGACTTGTGTCCCTTTCTGGGCTTTTCTACCCCTCTTACCACTCCAGTTCATATCATGAAGGGAGCCTGATGCACATCAGCTTTGATTGTAACACAACACAGGTGAATACTAGTGTTGGCTAAATTCTCTTGGCTAAATTCTCTTGTGGTTAAGGTGTTGGGTGGCTGAGGCAAATAAAATCCAAGTCCTGTTTTGAAGTGGAGAACACAAAAGTAGCAGTTGTTCAAGAGGCACATCTCTGTTGTGCTTGTGTACTGTGACTGAAGGTTATTACAGTTTTAAATACCAACTACTGAATGAATTGGGAAGCAAGATGAAATTGCAAGACTTAATTTTAAGTGGAGAAACATGGTGACCCAGCTTGTTTCAGAGGTGGTGTATGATTGCTTAACACGGTGGTGTCACTTCTTAGATCACTTAATGCTAACTGAGGAGCTGTATGCCTGTGTCCCAAAAACTAACTTGCAGTGTCTGCACTTCATGTTTGTGAACTTAGTTGATAAAAGTAGGATTATTGTAAAGGAATGTACTATTTGCTCTGTAGTTGGTGCGTAATAAATGAATTAACTTGAGCAAAAAAAGTAAATATCAGTATGGTTCCTTCAGTGGACCCTGAATGCACAACTCTCCTCTCTTTTACTGAGAAACTTGTTTTCATTTCAGTCTGCATCCTTTTTTCTTTAAAAGAGGAAGAAGAAAAAAATCATGGTAACTTTTTAACAACAAAAGAAGAACAAAAAAAGACTTAATATTTAACAAAGTTCACAAATGTGCTTACTTGCTATGGTACAACATATAAAGAAGTTCCAAAATACTACGTGTTCTGGTGAAAGATTTTTTTTTTTTGTTCTTGTTGTTGTTCTTGGCATTTACTCTCGAATGTTTAGGTTTTATGGTTTAATTTGAAACAAAATGAGCATGAGATCAGTATAAACAGTCTTCTGTAAGTTGGTAGTAATATCCTTAAACAAACCAGCCTAACTACACTGCTGCTGTGGGATTTCAAATATAAAATTCTTCCTTAAGATCCCTTTTCAGAAGAGTTCTACGTATGTAGTTGCCACCTTTATTTAAATAGTAGTGTATAATCCAAATGAGTGATAGGCAGACTTTATTAAACTTGATTTTTCTGGCCTCTGGGATTGGCCTTTAGTTTAAATAAGCAAAACCCCCAAACTTGTATTTTCATGAATGGTATTTTAGGAGGCTATGCAGTTTTAAAGTTAAGCACAGTATAAGCTGTCAGCAGACATTCATTGTTTGATATGCAAATGCTAATGGAAATGTTTGACAACTTTCAGCTTTTTTAAGTAGGAAGAAGTATGTGACATGTTAACTTCAGTGGGAGTTGGTGTTAAATTATGAAAATCAAGCTGAGATTTAAAGTGTACTAGTTTAGTGTTAGATAGTGGGATTGTTGTAGAAACCTGAAATACAGAACTGAGTTTTTAATTATTGTCTAAATTTCTTCACAATTTCTTGTTTCTCTTTGTTTATGCAGCTTCTAGGGGAATGCTAATGCTTTTGTGGTTTTAGTGTGGATTTTTTGTTGACTTTTTTTTTTTTCCTTGGTTGCTGTTTTGAAGAGGAGATTTGATTTTAACTTTACTTCCTGAAGTATTTTTTATTTACCTGGTTATCCTTTTTATTTATTGCTTTTGCTACACCATATCCCAGTGAAGCAGCATGCAGTAATATACACTTGCTTCTTATTTTGTTTCTTTAGGTGGATGGATGATGGCCTAGTGAATGATATTACTCCTAAACTGATAGGCGACAGACCTAATACTTACACGTATACAAAAGCCTTAGCAGAATACATAGTACAACAAGAAGGTGCAAAATTAAACACAGCCATTATAAGGCCATCTATTGTTGGTGCTAGCTGGAAGGAGCCTTTTCCTGTAAGTCATTGAATTTTCACCTGACCATCTTGTCTGTAAACTAGCGCATACTGACAGCCTGTTTATCTAGTGACCCTTGTGGGGGGAAAATGTTCTAGACTATGAAGTTGTGGCTTAATTGCTTCTGGATAACAATGCTGATACAAAAACCCCTTACACTTGTAGAAACTTCTCAGATTTTCACTTGAGACTGCTGACTTGAATATATTTTAACCAAATCCTTTCCCTCCCCCCTGTTCATAATAGGGATGGATTGATAACTTCAATGGACCCAGTGGTCTCTTCATTGCTGTAAGTAATGGATATACTTAAATTCCTAACACACACACACACACCCCCCCCCATTGGAAAGCAACAAAGATTCAAGTGTTTTACTGTTGGGTGTTCTGTCTCTCTTTTTTTGTTATTGTTTTGTTCTTTAAGGCAGGAAAAGGAATTCTTCGAACAATGAGAGCTTCCAACAGTGCAGTAGCAGATCTTGTTCCAGTAGATGTTGTTGTCAATACGACACTGGCTGCAGCCTGGTATTCTGGAGTTAATAGGTATAACAGATGACAATAGAGAGTACGAAGTATTTTGAAGTTATATTGTGTATCTTAATAAATCAGTCTTCTATTGAACTTCTGGTCGGCGTCCTGCTATTTCCCCAGGACAAAGGAATCTAAGGTTCTAACGGCGTTAGTCCCTCAAAGTGTAACTTCCTTATGCGAAAGAAGAGGAGGTCATCTACTGATACTGTTGTACAAGCTATGCCTGAAAATACCTTCTTGGGTCTTCTTGTAATCAATAAAATCTATGGTAATGTAGCTGACGTCTTCTCTGAGAGAAAAGAAATATGATAGTTAAAGAAAGAGAAAAGTACCGGAAGATGATACAGAAAGCAAAAAATCTAAAGTGAGACTGATGCTTTCTGCTTTATGTAAATGATGCTGTTGAGGGAAAGGATAACTTTGGATATGTCTTCTGTCTATGTTTTTAAAAGGTTATTTGTCTTCTAAGTTGCTTTTTTGTCTTTTTTTCCCTCCAGACCAAGAAATATCATGGTATATAACTGTACAACAGGTGGCACCAATCCTTTCCACTGGGGTGAAGTTGGTATGCCAGGTTTCTTTTTTTCATAAGCTTTAATAGAAAAATAAGGTCAAATAATAAAAGCGCAGGCTATAATCAGTAGCTCATATTGCATTTTTATTGTTGAAACTAGTGTAATAGCCATACCTCTCAATTTTGCGATGTATTGTGCTTTTTCATTATCTTCCATTGTTAGTTCTCTCTTCTTGCAGCATTATTACCATTTCATTTTGTTCTTGTTTTTTTTTATTCCATTATAACTTAAACTATGGGAGAACTGATTGTTCTCTTTGCTGCTGCTGTGACCTAATCTGCAGAGTGTGGGTAGTGTGCAGAGAAAAGCATTGCAGAGGAGCAGTAGTGATGTGGGGTTTAAAGTTAACCTGACTAAATACATACAGATGAACAGCCCACAATTAGGTGTTTTTTGTATCTGCATAATTGAGAGGTATGCAAATAGTTTTGCACTTGTGTAACTCTTTGTTGTGTTTGGCTTAAGTTAATTGTTGGTTGAGGTGGCTTTTTTAATCTTCAGATAGCTACAGGAGACTTCAACTATTCATGTACAGGGAAAGGTAATCTTTAAGAAAGTATGGCCACCTATTTTCAACTCTTAGATATCCTGACTAGAATGTAACCCACATGCCAAAAGCTTTGTGATAGTTCTTGTTATAAATAGCAATACAAGCTGGCTGGCATGGTAAAGCTGTCTATTAGCGTTCCATTTTTTAGAACTAGTGTTCTTAAGAATTTTTTTTTCTTTCAGTTTAATACTTAAATCTATTTTGTTTCTATTTACTATTTAATGCTTTTTACTTGCTTTTGACCACTTTATATGCATCGATTTATAAACCTTATTGCTTCAGCCAAACTTGGAAAATTGATGACTTCGTTTATATCCCAGTTTGAATCAAGGTATTTAAACACTGTCTATAAACAACAGCATAAAGTTACAAGAGGTGATTAAAAGGAGAGGTGAATTTCAACATAACTTTTTAAGATACTGATCCTGCATGTCTGTCATGAATTTTCAGGTGTCAGCAGGAGTTTCACGTGGAGTCCCATCCTAATTGCTTTTTTTCTTAATGCTTAAATATGGAGAAGTTGTTTAAAAATGTCATCTGAAATGCACTTCAGATGCTTGCAAAGTCCTCAGTCTTTTTTTAAATTATTCTTCACACAAAAGATCAGAATAGCCTTCTTCATGAAATGTAGATAACTACTTGAATAGCTTTACATGCTATTTAAACTGAAGTTGCTGTGAATTTTTGAAACCAACAACTTCTAAGGTAGGGAAGAGGAACAGAAAGAGAGAAGCTACTGGAAAAAAAAGATACTGAAGATGAAGGCGTAAAAGACCTGTTGATTATAATAAGAACCAGTTCAACAGTATTTTAGGTTAAAAGCTTATGACTTTGCTTTAGTTTCTGTGGATTGTAGAAGAGTTAGGGTGGTTATTTAAATAACATACTGGCATAAATATTGTACACTGTAATGTACTTTGAAAACCATTAAATTTTACATGGTTATTATCAAAGCTGTTACGCAACTTTTCTTTCTCAGAATACCATGTAATTTCTACTTTCAAGAGGAATCCTCTCGAACAGGCCTTCAGACGGCCCAATGTAAATCTAACTTCCAATCACCTTTTATATCATTACTGGATTGCTGTAAGCCATAAGGCCCCAGCATTCCTGTATGATATCTACCTCAGGATTACTGGAAGAAGCCCAAGGTAATGGTGACTAGCTCTGTCTTGTCTGTTCCTCTGACTTTTAAACAAAGCTGTGCTTACACTATGATGTATATTGATTACTTTGAAAATTTTTTTCTTCCCCTGAATGCTTTGTGACTAAAACTCAGCCTTTTTTCCTGAGAATAGGTCATTGAAGTCAAAGTGACTTTCTAGCAAAAATGAGGATGTTTTTTGTTGAATAGTTTGGGGGTTTGAGTAGTCAAGGTACACAGAATTAGAAGATCTAGCAAGTGATGTTTGTTCTTGAATAATAAATGCTCAAAATATGTTGATCCTTATTTTTTCCTACAGGATACCACGTTAATTTGAATTTCAAGATAAATCCATTAGAAAGTGCAGTGAGGCACCCTAATTTTAGTGTGCAATCCAACCCCCTCTTGTGTCAATATTGGACTGCAGTCAGCCATACCATACCTGCATTTTTGTATGATCTTTTGCTCAGATTGACAGGTCATAAACCGTGGTAAGAAGGACAGGGCTAAAAATACCTTGCTGATAAGGTGATGGAGACTTGTGAAGACATGGCGTGGGCACTATCTAGATTTACTAACTATAAGCAATAACAAGTCAGTGGCTGCATTTTGAAGAGATTAATGACTGGCTTAACAATGCTGTCTGAGATAGTCTCGGATCAGAATCCTAGCCAGTCATTAAACTCGAGGAGGTGGCTTGCATTAAGATTGTTGTTGCTATTATAAACTGAAAATGGAACGGGAGACGGAGTTAGTAATTGCTAATTAAGTATAATAATTGTTAATTATTCCTGTAGATGATACAACTTGATCTGATGTGTTGGTTTGTATCATCTCGACATTCCATTCAGTTTATAGTATTTACACTAGTATCTGGCTAACTTCTTAAGTGGTGAAAGTGGCATAGCTCTGCTAAATGGGCTAAATAAACTAAATTATGTAGCAGGAATATAAGATGTCGCTGCAATTTGTTTCAGATTTGCCAAGCCATATGATCTTAACTCATTACATATGTTATATTTTCAAAAGTATTTGTCTTCAGACTATAAGTAATCTCCACACTGGTGACAAGTGAGTATTCATTCATTATCCTGTAGTCTAGGTCTGTCTTACAAGGATGGGAAAAGTTCTGTAAGACTTGGCACTGGATCAGTAGAAGGAAGCCATGTAAGTGGTTTGTAGGAGATAACTTCTAAACTGCCTTGGGTTCTGTTGTTCCAAGCTACTCAATAGTGTAATACTTGTAGCAACTTGTAGCGTACTGTTGCTACGAGTATTACACTATTATTACAGGCACAGCACAGGAGGCTGTGCCTGTAACTTTCCCACATGAAAAAGATGGGAGCTCGTCAGATCAAAGGAAGGTATTGAATGTACAAGGTCCTAGCTTTTAGGTTTGTCTGCAATTTTAAGTTACTCTTAATAAAAATTGATAGGAATTCCCTGACAGATATGAAGACTTCATCACTCACTAAAAATAGTTATACTATAAATGCCAACCTACTGTCTTTCAAATGGTTAGGAAGTAGTGCTGCCAGAATCTTGGCAGTCTTTAAAAAGTGTCTAGTCTTTTAAGTATTTGACCAGTGGGAGTAAACCAAGGCTGTGAATAATCATGTTGTTTAGAACACTCTTAGCAGTCTTGTATTATAACACTGGGAATGTTGAATCTTGGTTTTGCCTTTCCTGGAGTTCTTAACTGATGTCCAGAGATGGAGTTTAGAACTTTAGTCAGTAGTAGTACAACTGGTGACATTAAATAAGTATTTTCTAGCCTGTGAAGTATTACTGATGTAAGTATTCCTAATTAGTTTAGTATAACAGTGGATGGGTGAGTTTCCTGTCATGCACAAGATTTCCAGTTTCTAGGAAAGATGGGAGATTCAACTAAAACAAGCTATTGTTCAGTCACTAAGGTTACTCAAATGCACTTGAAAGAAAAGCTTTTAAGTTTGATACCCAGCTCACATACAGGAATCTGGCTTTAACTGATAGGCTGGAGCCAGTCATGGTATAGGGATGTACTGCTGTTGCTGTGGTCACTCCGTCAAGTTGACAGAATGGCTTTAATTACCAGGTGGCATGTACTGGGAAACTTCTGAAGCCTTGAAACTTTACTGGAGATTCTTAAACTCAATATAATGCTGTTCTGAGTGAAGAAGGACTGGCTTAATCTAAAATGTGACCTTTTCCACCATGATTTAGTAGAAAAACTTGAGCAGTGTGGTAAAAATGTAGTTAAATCAGCACAAGAAAATGCAAATACTGTGCTAACTGGACTTCATGTGGTCAATAGCCTGCCCTGTGTGTGCTGAGTCTGAATACACCTCTGAGGTCTTTATTGCATACAGTGAAGGAAGAACTCTAAGCAATGAAATTACTATGTAGGTTTAACTGCACTGTTGTCATGCTGTGAGGGTATTACAGTGCAACTGAATGAGAAATTTTTAACAAGTGGAAGAAATAGATCAGGCCTATGACCATTCAGAAGTGAAGAATTATATTCATAATAACAAAAAAAAAAATCAGTGTTTTTTTAAAAGTTATTGCAGAAAGGTTTCAACAGATATTAAATCATTCTTTTGCATCTCACTTGTGGAAGCAGTGTTTTTAGTGAGATGGAAATATTTTTGCTGTTTTTGCATCCAGTTGAAGGTTCTTGGATTTAACAGTTCTCTGATAATATTAACAGTTATGGAAAGGGAAGGAAGAAATAATGCATATAATATTTCTTCCAAACTTTATAGAAAGAACATGTACCATAAGGACTGACATAATGACAATTTGATATTTTATACTAAATACTTAAGAATGTTATAGCATTGAGCAATTACGTAAATAGTGTTGATAATCCTTAGCATCCAAGTTTAAGGATAGTGGTGTCAGTAGCTTGCCATATGTACTTAATTGTGTAGCTAAGCTTATTAATTGTCCAATCAATTTTGATATAAGACATAGTTCTTTCTTGTAACTTTACATACTGCTTAGCACAACAGAACCGTATGTTATTTAAAAACAATTCGGTATATTTGAAATCTTAAAGCCTTTAAAAATACACACCCAGCAGATCTTTCCAGTTACTCTGGAAGAACAGAATGTGGCATGAAATGTTTATTTAAAGTTGTAATTCGGGCATATCTCCAGCAATTCATTTTTTGTTACTGCTTCTTACAAAGCTAGAGGGAAGGTGTGGTTGATGTGTGTAGGTAGGTGTAAAGGACATAATTTCATATCTTATCATTCAATTTAAAGCTTCTTGAAACTTAACATGAAGCACCTTTCACGTAGTTGCTGTCCTACAAACCAAAAATTAGTAAGGAGTACATTTTTATTGAATAGATTAGCATTGGTTTTCCTCGTGGAGGCACTTCTAAGCTGTGCACCTAATAGAACCACAGAGCTACTGGGAAAATAAGAATTCCAGTAGAATGTGTTACATTTCAAAACTTACACCCAAATGAAAATCTAAACAAAGACAAATCTGAAAGCTTCTTTCATGTATTTTAGAGGAATCTTTTTTAAAAAAAATATATAACTATCTTCAATGCTTATGCAGAGACTTGTAGATTGGCAGCCTGTAGATTCACTGAAGGATCAGTCTGTAGTTAGCATCAGAATTGTTTTTAGCCTGGAGACAATAGGTTGTATGTAAGACTTCTTCAAAATGCAGTCAGAGTCTTAAGCCAGGTCGCTTTCAATTGTCTGGTATAGAAACATGAACACCTAACTTACGGATAATTCGATTAACTGTTGCTTAAAACTTGTAATTCCTGTGATACAACAACTCAAGCTGTTGTAGTGTGTTTTTGTGTTAATGGCAGTAAGGACTGCCTAGTAGAGGCAAAAGTCTATCTAGCGTCTAGGTGAAAGTCTTGCATGCTGTCACACTGATTTGCTGACTGCCACTAGTGTTCAGTTCTTTATGATGATCAGCAGGTCTGACTTTTTTCTGTGTTCAGCTTATGGAGCAGGTGTGATACAGTGCTTGAGATTATACTGACTGGTTATATATGGCTTTAACACTTACGACTTGTATCCAGTGGCTATCTCTGGAACAACCCGTGAAGTGTGTATTTCAGAACTTCAGGTTGAGAGATAAAGTTCCGTTATGTGTATTCATGTTCTTTTTTGAGTCATGTGTGTATTCCCATTTGCAGGAGGAATATGGTGCCTTTGAAGTTAAAAACTTAATGTGCCAGTGCTATGCAAGCGTCCACTAAATGACACTCATTGCTGACATCTCTGAATGAAGCTGTTGCCATACTTATTTTTCTTCTCAAGAAACAGTGTATTTTCATGTTGATTTAGTGCAAACTAACAAGCTGTCACCAAGAAAGATGGTCCTCTTCTGCCAACTTTATAATTCATCTAGCAGTTGAGAAAATGTGGAGACATTTGATTCTTTTGGCTGATGTATCAAGAGACTAAACTTTCAAAGAAAAGGAACAATTTTCCACTGATAAAATGAATCATCTGGTTCTGTGGCCAGTCACTAAATCCAATTTGAGTTGGAGGGAGGGAAAACATCTGCAGCTGAGGCAGAACTCTTTTTAGCCACTCAATTTCTTTTTTTTTTTCTTTAAATGAGCTTAGCTATGTGCTAAAACCATATCCATAAGCAGAGGCGGCAAGATTCCCAGCAGAGGTTAGCCTTAACATTAGTTTAAATTTAGTTTAGGTTTTGTGTACAGAAAAGAACAAAAACCAGTGTCAGTGGCCATTAGCAAACTCAAAATCTACACTTGTCTAATCAGATATTAACTTGCACCATTAAGTATTTTGCAGGGGCACAAGTTTTCTTGGATGCACAGTCCATATTCCTAATTATTTTTGAATCAGAGGAACTCTGGTTCAGCTCAGCGCTCGCTGTTGCCACTTTGCCCAACTGGTGAAACTATAAACAGGTGTTTGAAAGCATCTAGAAATGTCTACTAATAAAATTAGCTTACAGTCTAAAGTTTGAATACAACTCTAAATTACTCTGTAGGTAGATTGCTACAAGGTTTAAGGAAAAATATTTGTGCTTTAGAGATACTCTGCTTTTTCACTGATCTCTGCAATTTGTGTTCTAATTCGTGAGAAGAAAACGAGGCAATTTTGATACTCCCTTAGCTACAGAGATGCCAGCCATTAGTGACAATAGGGGACACTAATGCCATGCAAAATACTTTCTATAGAAGAGTTTATGGGACAATGTGCTATATCCCTTCTACAAGTATGAATGCATCAAGGTAGCTTTCAGAGCAAAAGCAGTGGTTTTTATTGCTTCTATGAATTTTAAAGAACAAAACTTACCTTCAGAAAGCCATTTCCTGTTAGTGCTGGGTTGTTCTGCTTTCTTTGCCTCCCCACCTGCATGTTTAAATTGATCGGTGTGTCCTGCTATAAGGATCAAACTGGAAGCAGCTCTGCAAGATGGAAATACCTTGAGCACCCATAGCCAGAATTTAATAGCATTATGTTATGTGGTACAAGATAGTACATGTTAAAATTCAGTGCCCATCTCTAGCACTGTAGCACTTGAAACAATTTTGTCATAAATGTGGGAACTTTACGTCTGAGACACTGGATGACTCACATTTTTTGGGTCCGCTTCAGATGATCTGATCAAAGAGAAACTTGCCCAAATTGATCCTTATAGCATAATTTCTCAGTACTCCAAGTGATGGTTTTGTAGAGTTGCTTCCTCTGCATAATAAGGGATGATGAAGATATTTCTGCATATTTTGAAGTAGCATGGAACTGATCACCTAACTAGCAGGATCTGCGGTGGTCTGTCTGTGCCCTTAAGTATTTTTCTGCCTTTGCTGCAGAAGCAGTAGGGTTAAGGAGCTAAGCTGTATTTCTGGTGGTTGTAAGCCTTGATCTCTTAGTGACCATAATAAACCAATTTTGTTTTGTTACAGAGATCTGGTCTTGCACAGTGTGCAAGATGATCAGGGAAACTTAGGCCCTTGCTTAAAGTTGTCACATGCATATGTTCTGTGCTGTGCAGTTTGACTTTCATCAAGTTAAATTGTTCAGTACAGCTAGATATTCCAGTATGGTGAAAAGTGTTCTGTGCCCTAACTAAGAGTTACCAATAGAAGACAGCATTTTACCATCTCTTCTTTCTTTTTAGGGAAGAAAATTACTATTGTACTGGGAGGTAGGATTAGGAAAAAAGGACTGTCCTATAATTTCTGATTCTATATAAAGATTGGACAGCCAAAGTCCACTTTAATAATATGCAGAAATATCCTATTGATCTGACATAACATGCTTTGGGTACAGAGCAATATGAGATATGTTAACATGGGGGTGTGGGGTTGGAGGGTAGAAAGTGTACAATCTTACTATCTGTTTTTCTTGTTTGAACTAATGTTTACCATTGTAACCTGTACATTCCGTGCCTTGGGCTGTAGGATGATGAAAACAATAACACGTCTTCATAAGGCCATGATGTTATTAGAATACTTTACAAGCAATTCTTGGATCTGGAATACTGAAAATATGACTATGCTAATGAACCAGCTAAACCCTGAAGACAGAAAGGCAAGTAGCTGTGGGATGTGGGCATGGAGACTGAAAGTAAAATATAAGCTCATTTGTTTAAGATGGAGTAAGGTCATGAGCTGGTAATGCTGCTTACTGTAGTGGGGAGCTAACACCAGTACTAATTCAGCGCTGGAGATGCCTGTCACATCCTTTCAGTTGTGCCCAGGCTGTGTTATAAGCTACATCAGTGATGTGATCAGAGATGAAGAAAGGCAGGACCACCTTGAAGGAGGCCTGATATAGAAGATTGTCTTTGGAGAGGCCTGATCATGTGATCTGGTGTCACCCATATATCAACTAAGTGGCCGAGCTGTTACGGTTTTACCTACATCATGATAAAACAAGGCTTTACTACTTGACCACTGTCTCGTCTGAGGAACAGGAGGTGGGTTTTGAGGGACTTTCTTTGCTTGTTTTTAAACTAGTAACAACTTTTATATACACTTTTCATGCTGTGGCCAGAGAGCCACAAGTATTCAAAGAAATGTAAGTGCAAATTCTATCACTTCTTTCTGAAGCACGCTTTTGCTGTGTGACTAAAACTGCCTCATGGAGGGGGAAAAGCGTAACAGAAGCAGCGTAACAGAAAAGTCCTGAAGGCTGTTGAAGAATAAAAACTGTTGTTGAGTGCAGGGTCTGAGTAAGAGTGAGTGAAAGAGCTCAGAGTCAAAAATCTCAGTCTTCTGCTGTGTGTTGTTGACGATCTATGTAAGCCTCTATTTTTTGTGCTGTGTTTACCAATTTCAAACTAACAGAAACACCTGGATGTGGCTAGCTGGTTCACCCTGGTGACTAGTATTGACGAAGCTACCTTCATTTCCTGCATGAGTTCCTGTGCTGCCAGATTCCCATCTCCCTATCCCTCATATGGCTGGGAAGAGTTATGCAAATATTAAGGGATTCATTCCAAGTTATTAAAATATTTGTGCAATAGTGAAGCTGTAATGGAGTTGTTGTTTTGTGTGCCGTCCCATGTCCGTCCC
>Ga0065711_1046691_pt1 | contig 12748 bp, 14 predicted proteins | sample Hoacrofraction12_FD_59098 | JGI IMG/M metagenome (GOLD analysis project Ga0065711, IMG submission 59098) | Hoatzin crop microbial communities from Cojedes, Venezuela - Epithelial fraction 12 v2 (version 2) | ecosystem: Host-associated > Birds > Digestive system > Esophagus > Crop | place...
TGAAGATATTAAAAACGTCAAAGGAATCGGCGACGGCAAATTTGAAAAAATGAAAGATGATATCGCTGTTAGCGGCTCTACAAGCACAGATGAAAAACCTAAAAAAGAGAAAAAATCTAAAAAAGATAGTGAATAAATTTAATTAATTGTGATTTATCTAATTAATAAATCACAATTTCTCCACCTTACAAACTCCCCTATTTTCGTTATTTTACCGTAATAAATCTTTCAAATAGTCTTATTTTTCTTGCGCGTTTGTTTGCCACAAATTTGAGCAAGAATATGCGGCAAATTTAAAGTGAATTTGCCGCGAATTTGGGTTAAATTCCAACTCGTTTTATCATTATCCAGCCGACGATGTAGAGCAAAAATGCCGCCTCAACCACGCAAAGACCGGCGAGCTCGTGCATGTAAAAGATAATTGCGCCGAGCGCTAAAAGTGGCACATACATCGTGAAAAGCCCCACCCTACTGAGCGCGGCGAGGTCTGAGAAGACTTCGTGCTTAAGATATGCAAAATAGAGCGCGCAGACCACAAATAGCGCGAGATAGAGGTGATTTTCGTGCTGAAAGCCCTTGACTGCGTATTTCACAGTCGCCCAGATGAGTGCATAGCCCACGACTGCGATGATTAGCGGCTTGACATAAGCGCGGACAAAATTTTTATGAATGTGACTTTTGCCAAGTTTGCCCACGATTTGAAGCGCAAAGTAAGTTAGCGCAAAACACACAAGCGAGAAAATGCCGATAATTACGAGCATTCCAGTGTTGATTTTTGAAAGTGCAGGCAAGGAAAGGCCGGTGTTTAGGTTGATTCCGAGCTTCATATCCAAAAAATAGAGCCTTGTGACCATAAACGCAAAGACCAAAATCCCGAAGATCGCGAGCAGTTTTGCGATGAGAATTTTGCGCTTGACATCTTTGCTGATTTCGGTGTAAGTGTTGTCGATATGATCGATCTGGGCGTATTCGTAGCCGTAATGTTTGCCGGTATCTTCGGGACCTGCGGCATTTGCGGTCGCATCGGCTGCGATATCGGGCGTGTCAGCCAATGAAACCTCGCTAAAGCCCATATTGCTGTCTTTGACGTAATTTGCAGTCGGATTTCGCTCGAAATTTACAGCGGAATTTGAAGCCTTCGCATCCAAATTCGGTTCTAAATTTTCGCTCTTTTTGGGCTCTGTCGGATTTGAGCTGCGCTTTAGATATTCCGAGATGTGATTTGCGCTTGCGCCCTTTTTAACAGCAGGATTCAAGGACGTCACATCGATCGCGGTTTTGCCGTCGCGCGACCAAAACTCCACACGCTCGCCGATTTGCAAGTCGTGCTTCTCAAAATAGCGATAATAGATGTTATCGTCGCCTTTAATGATTGTGTGCGAAAAAACGCTTCCCTTCATTTCGTCTCCTTTTTCGGATAGTCAAAAAATATCACTTTTCCGGCGCCAAATTTCACCTTTTTAAAGCTATCCGCGTCAAATTCGATGCCGAAAATTCCGCAAGTTGGGATATTTCCAATCGAGCTGTCGCTTAAAAGCTCGCAAATTTCGGTGAATTCTGGATTGTGTCCGACGATAAAAATCGTCTGAAATTTATCATCGACGCCGTGAATGAAATTTAGCAAATTTTGGCTTGTGGAATAGTAAATTTCGTTGCTAAATTCGATTTTATCGGCTCCAAAGCCAATCTCTTTTGCGATGATTTTCGCCGTCTTTTTTGCGCGTTTTGCGCCGCTTGCAAAAATCATATCCGGCAAAAACGCGATTTTTGACGCCATAAATTTGGCATCGCTTTTGCCGCGCTCACTAAGCTTTCTGTCAAAGTCGCTAGGGCCCAATTTTTCGGCCTTTGCGTGGCGAATAAAGTAAATTTTTTTCATCTTTTTCCTTTGCAATTCAAAGAGTTTTTCAATCTCCGCATCCGAAAATCCTGCGCGTTTTCGGTCTGAAACGTTAATTTCGCGCTTTGTGCGGAATGAATTTGGATAGTGTTTAAGCACGATTTTTAGGTAGTTTTCCGGGTCTTCGCCAAATTTTTCGCAGGCAAATTTAAACCACTTATCGCCCTTAAAAACGTGCGAAACCTCCTCTTCCAAAATCACCTCTAAAATTTTTATGATATCCTTAAATTCGGGATTCTTGCGGTTTTTATTAATCATAAAAAAATTTGCGTCCAGACCGTTTGCCTCCATAAAGCGCGGCACGACCGCCATGCGCTCAACAAGCGAATTTTGCGTCTTTTGAAGCGCCTTAAAAAGCCCATCGTGCGCGACAAAATCGCCATAATCGTGGCCATATTTTTTTAGTTCATTTTCAATCATCTCAAAATGGCGAATTTCATCCTCAGCGACCTCTAACCAATCTGCGTAAAATTCGCGCGGAAGCCCTAAAAAACGATAACACGCATCAAGCGCGATGTCAATTGCATTGTACTCAATGTGCGCGATCGAATGCAAGAAAAACGCCATTTTATCGCTCTTTGGACGCTTTAAATCGCGCATATTTATCGTGGTGCAAATTTCATCGTAGCTTGGCGTAACAAGCGGTTTTGGCTCAAATTCGCTCTCAAATTCAACGGAATTTTCGCAAAATTTTGCGTAAAATTTTGCGAATTTTTCTATCTTTTCCTCTGGATTTTTGCAGAATAAAATTTTCCCTATTTCAGCGTGAAATTGCATTTTTAAACCTAATTTTTTTGTAAATTAATCCGTAGATAAAACCGACCGCAAAGCCGATTAAATGGATATGCCAGGCGACATTTTCGCCCAAAAGTAGCGGCAAAAAACTCATCAACAAAACCGCCATAAATAGCCCTTTTGAGTTCTCCTTATCAAAGACCGCTAAAACGCCAAAAAGCACGCAGATTGCGCCGCTAGCGCCGACTATGTTAATCACTTCGTGTACACTCATATAATAATAGACTACACCAAGCCCCAAGCACGATGTAATGGCGCCTCCGAGCATATAAACAAGCAGGAAATGCCATCTGCCCAAAAATGGCTCTAGGATTCTTCCAAAACCAAACAAAACCGCCATATTCATGAGAATGTGCGTGAGTGAGCCGTGCAAAAACATCGTAGTTAAGGGCTGAAAGTAGAATTTGGCGGTGAAAAAGAGCCAATTTAGGCCGAATTTCATCCCAAATTCGGCGCCATTTTGGCAAATAAAGTATTCATAGATGAAAACAGCGAAATTTAGGGCAATTAACGTGAGTGTGATTGCCAAATATTTTGCCATTTTAGCCATCCACTCTGCCGTAACCTGCGAATTTGTGCGACGTTAAGCAATGAACGGAATTCCCGCGACAATGCGAAATATAGCTATTTTCGATGCGTTTGCCGTTTTTGTGCACGTCGCGAGCGCCCATATTCATGTAATCTGACTTGTCGCGACCGCTGGCATAATGAACAAATCGCACGCGGCCGTCATCGTAAATTTCGCGAACGATGCCCACGTGAGTGATGTCATCGATTGTGGTTTTGTGTTTTGTGCGCGATGTGGTGTTTGAAAAGAAGATTAAATCCCCAACGCGTGGGTTTTTCTTGTAAATTTTGCCCTGTTTATTGTAAAAATTAAAAATGGCTTGAGATTTTGTCTTATTGCCGCTAAAGTACTTGTGCAGCGTATTTGCGTCAAAAAATAGCCCTTTTGTGTCCTTATTTAGGACTGTGATAAAGCCAGAACAGTCGCCGCCAGCCTTTGTGCCGATATATTTATCGATATTTGCCATCAGACTCATCCTATTTTCGGGCACGCCGGCAAATCCAGGTCCCTCATCTTCAGTCGTGCTGATGATAATCGCGCCCGGTTTTGGCTTGCTAATTTTATCGCCGCAACCCGCAAAAAACGCCAAAATCAAAGCACTCATCAAAAAATTAAATTTCTTCATCTTACCTCACTTAAAAATAATCACGATTTTAGCCAAATAAGGTTAATTTTCAATAAATTTGAAGCCATTTTTTAGTATAATCGCTAATTTCGTAAAAATAACGGAGCAGAAAATGTACTATTTAAAGATAACCGGAGGCGCAAAATTAGGCGGCGAAGTCCGAATTTCGGGCGCGAAAAATGCCGCGTTGCCTTTGATCGCGATGACGATTTTGGCGAAAAATGCCATTGAAATTTCGAATTTACCGAATGTTGCTGATATTAAGACGCTGATTTTACTGCTTGAAAATTTGGGCGCAAAAGCCGAATTTAAGGGCGAAAATTCGGTCAAAATCGATGCAACGACAATAAATTCAACAAAAGCGACCTATGACATCGTGCGTAAAATGCGCGCTTCGATCTTGGTTTTGGGGCCACTTCTTGCTCGTTTTGGGCATTGCGAGGTCTCGCTTCCTGGCGGATGTGCGATTGGAGCGCGTCCGATCGATTTGCATTTAAGCGCATTAGAAAAAATGGGCGCAAAAATTGAGATTAAACAAGGCTATGTAGTCGCTACAGCCCCAAAAGAAGGGCTAAACGGCGCAATTATAAATTTCGATAAAATCACCGTCACAGGCACAGAAAATATCGTCATGGCCGCAGCCCTTGCTAACGGCAAAACGCAGATCATAAACGCCGCAAAAGAGCCAGAGGTGGTACAAGTGTGCGAAATTTTAAACGAAAGTGGCGTAAAAATCGAAGGAATCGGCACTGATGAACTCATCATTCACGGCACTGGACGAAATTTGCCCGAAATTTCAAATTTCAGCGTAATTCCCGATAGAATCGAAGCTGGCACCTATCTTTGCGCGGGCGCAATCACAAATTCCCAAATCACGCTAACGCACACAAATCCGTCTCACCTTGGCGCAGTCCTCGCAAAGCTCGCTGATATGGGCTTTAGAACCGAAATCGATGGCGATAAAATCACGATTTTTGAGACCGATGAGATTAAGCCAGTCGAGATTACGACGACTGAATATCCTGGATTTCCAACCGATATGCAAGCCCAATTTATGGCGCTTTCGTGCGTAGCAAATGGCACGAGCGTGATTGATGAAAGGCTCTTTGAAAATCGCTTTATGCACGTTAGCGAGCTCGCTAGAATGGGCGCTGAGATTAAATTAAACGGTCACATTGCCACAATTACGGGCGGCGAGCTAAGCGGGGCTGACGTGATGGCGACAGATTTGCGCGCCTCTTCAGCGCTTGTTTTAGCGGCACTCCGTGCAAAAGGCGAAACCCAAATTCACAGAATTTATCACCTTGACCGCGGTTATGAGAATTTGGAAGGAAAGTTCCTAAAATTGGGCGCAAAAATCCAAAGGCTGCAAGAATGAAAAAAAGACTTGACAAAGTGGTGGGAAATTTGCTAAAATCGCAGTCTTTAATTTGCGGGAATAGCTCAGTGGTAGAGCGCGACCTTGCCATGGTCGATGTCGCGAGTTCGACTCTCGTTTCCCGCTCCATCTCTTTTAAAGTAAAATCATGAAAATTCTTGTCGCAATCACGGGTTCGAGTTACCCAAAAATCGGGCTTCAACTCCTAAATTCGATCCCAAAAGAGCACGAAATTTACGCAATTATCAGCGAAAACGCAAAAAATGTGCTCAAATTTGAGGAAAATTCCGAAATTTGCGAGATTAAGGGCGTGAAATTTCTTGATAATTCTAATCTTGCTGCGCCCGTTTCATCCGGCAGTTTTGGCGTCGATTGCACGATTGTTGCGCCGTGTTCAATCAATTCACTTGCCAAAATCGCCGCAGGAATCGCAGATAACTTAATTTTGCGCGCCGCCGCAGTCGCTCTAAAAGAGCGCAAACAACTAATTTTAGGCGTCAGAGAGATGCCGTTTTCGACGATTTCGCTAGAGCAAATGGCAAAACTCTCATCCCAAGGCGTCATCATCGCGCCGCCAATTTTAGGCACTTATGCTGGTTCGAACCTCGAAGAAATCGAAAATTTCATCGTCGGAAAATGGCTAGATTTGATGAAAATTGAAAATTCACTCTACAAAAGGTGGAAATAATGACGAAAAAATGCGTTTATCCGGGCACTTTCGACCCGATCACAAATGGACACATCGACGTGATTCGCCAGTGCGTGCGGCTTTTTGACAAAGTGGTCGTCGCCGTGGCCGCAAATTACAGCAAAAATCCGATGTTTTCGCTCGAAGATAGAATTCAAATGGCAAAAATCGCGCTCGCCGAATTTGGCGAAAAAGTCGAAGTCATCGGTTTCGACACGCTTTTGGTGGATTTTTGCAAAAGCCAAAAAATCCCCACTTCAGTGCGCGGGCTGCGTGCCGTGAGCGACTTTGAATACGAGCTTCAGATGGCGTACGCGAACGACAGCCTATGGAGCGAATTTGAGACGATTTTCATAAAATCAACGCTCAAAAATTCCTTCATTTCGAGCTCCATCGTGCGCTCGATCTTTAGCCACGGCGGCGATTTTTCGCACATGGTGCCAAAGGGCGTGAATGACTTTCTTAAGGGAAAAAAATGCTCGTAGTCTTTGAAGGGATCGATGCAGTGGGAAAAAGCACGCAAATTTCGCTTTTAAAAGCCCATTTTAAGGACGCTGCGATTACAAGCTGCGAGCCAGGAGGAACGGAATTTGGCCAAAATTTGCGAAATTTGATCCTAAATTCCAGCTTTTCGATCTCAAAAACTGCGGAAATGTTCCTATTTTTGGCTGATCGTGCCGAACATTATGAAAAAATCACGCTTCAAAACCGTGATAAATTCATCCTTTGCGACCGCGGCTTCGTCTCTGGCATCGCTTATGCTATGACAAATGATGCAAATTTGGGCTTTGATGAGCTCGTGAATTTGAATAAAATCGCGCTAAATGGCGATTTTGAGGCGAAATTTATATTTTTTAAAATCGATGAGAAAAATTTGATTTCTCGTCTAAATTCGCGCAAGAATCACGATAATATCGAGAAGCGCGGCATTTCATATTTGATGGAAGTTCAGAAAAATATGGAATTTACAATTGACAAACTTGGCTTAAATGTCCTAAAAATCGACGCTACATCCAAAATCGACGACATTTTTGCCCAAATTAAGGAGTTTATTGCATGATTACAGCACTTCGCGGAATGAAAGACATCATCGAAAACGGCGAAATTTACAAGGAAATCATCGAAATTTGCGAGGATGTCGCGCGCAAATTTGGTTATAGTTATATCGAAACCCCAAAATTGGAGGCTACGGCGCTTTTTCGTCGCAGCGTTGGCGAAAGTAGCGACATCGTGAATAAAGAGATGTACGAATTTAGCGATAAAAGCGGCAATAGCGTCTGCTTGCGACCAGAAGGCACCGCTGGCGTCGTGCGCGCGTTTATCGAGGCAAAAATGGACCGCGCTGGCGGCATCAGACGCTGGTTTTATCACGGCTCGATGTTTCGATACGAGCGCCCACAAAAGGGCCGTCTGCGCGAATTTCATCAATTCGGTGTCGAGTGTTTTGGCGTCGGAAGCGTTTATGAGGACGCTAGCGTGCTTTTGATCGCGAATGAAATTTTGCAAAGGCTCGGAATTTCGGCAAATTTAAAGATAAATTCGCTCGGAGATTCCCAATGTATGCCGATTTATAAAGAAAAATTGGTCAAATTCCTCCAAAGCTGCGATCTTTGCGAGGATTGCCGTCGCAGAATCGCCACAAATCCGATCCGCGTGCTAGATTGCAAAAACGAAAAATGCCAGCTGCAGCTAAAAAACGCACCCGCGATCACCGATCATCTAAATGAAGAGTGTGCGCGCGATTTTGGCGAATTGCAGCGAATTTTGCGCGAAAATGGCGTTAAATTCGAAATCGATCCAAAGCTCGTGCGCGGGCTTGATTACTACTGCAAAACCGCGTTTGAGTTCGTAAGCGGCGAAATTGGCGCACAAAGCGCGGTTTGCGGCGGCGGCAGATACGATAAATTGGTCGAATTCTTAGGCGGAAAGCCGACTTTTGGCGTTGGATTCGCGCTTGGAATTGAAAGAATCATGGAAATTCTCGCAAATCGCGAGGAAAAGCCGGCACGAAAGGGAATTTATTTTTGCGCTTTGGATGAGGCAAATTTGCCTTTAGTCTATAATTTGAGCGTAAATTTGCGCAAGAATAACGATGTATTCGTATCTTACGAAGCAAAAAACCTCCAAAAACACCTAAAATCCGCCGATGCACAAAACGCACTGATTTTTATGTGTATCGGAGAAAATGAGGCAAAATCTGGCGAAATTTGGTGCAAGAATCTCGCCGAAAAGTCCGAAAAAACGATAAAATTTGACGATGTGAAGGGGAAAATATGAAAGATTACGGGCTTAGCGTTTGGGGCAACTCAAATTTCATCATCGACAACGGCAAAGTCTGCATAAATTCGGACTTCAAGCCGGCTCTAATCGATATGGTCAATGAGATCAGAAGCGATGGCATTCGCGGGCCGCTGCTGCTGCGATTTCCGCACCTAATCAAAAAACAGATCGTCGAAATTTACTCAAATTTCGAGCGTGCGAAGAAGGAATTTGATTACAAGGGCGAATTTAACGCGGTTTATCCGCTAAAAGTCAATCAATATCCAGGCTTTGTGCGAAATTTGGTGCATATTGGAAAGCCCTATAATTACGGGCTTGAAGCAGGTTCAAAGGCCGAGCTGCTCCTTGCAATGGCGTATAACAACTTTGGCTCGCCGATTACGGTCAATGGTTTTAAGGATAAAGAGCTCATCAATATCGGCTTTATTGCCGCAGAAATGGGACATAACATCACTTTGACGATCGAAGGCTTAAATGAATTAAAAGCGATCATTCAGACCGCAAAAGAGCGATTTTCGCCAAAGCCTAATATTGGGCTTCGCATTCGCTTGCACAGCTCCGGAACTGGCGTCTGGGCGAAAAGCGGCGGAATTAATGCCAAATTTGGCCTAACTTCGACTGAGTTACTAGAAGCCATAAATATGCTAAAAAGCGCGAAACTACTGGATAAATTTACGATGATTCACTTCCACATCGGATCGCAAATTTCTGAAATTCATCCGCTCAAAAAGGCCTTAACTGAGGCTGGAAATATCTACGCGGAGCTGCGAAAATTGGGCGCGAAAAATCTAAAAGCAATAAATTTAGGCGGCGGTCTTGCGGTCGAATACTCCCAAGTCCAGCAAAATGTCACTAGAAACTATACGCTTCGCGAGTACGCAAACGATGTCGTGTTTTTGCTCAAAACCATCGCAGATCAAAAAAATGTAACCGAGCCAGATATTTTTATCGAGAGTGGCCGATTCGTGGCGGCTTCGCACGCGGTTTTGGTAGCACCCGTTTTGGAGCTATTTAGCCAAGAATACACCGAGGGAAAGCTAAATTTGAAGAAGGAAAATCCGCCTTTGGTGACCGAGCTTTACGATCTTTACACGAGTATCAAGCCTTCAAATGCGCTTGAGTACCTGCACGACGCGATTTCGCACATGGAGAGTGTCTTGACGCTCTTTGATTTGGGTTATGTGGATCTGCATGACCGATCAAATGCCGAAATTTTGGTACATCTAATCATGAAAAAGGCGATTTCGATTTTAGGCGTAAAAGAGAGCTCGAATGAATTGCAGCGAATTCAAACCGACGTGCAAGAGCGATATTTGGTGAATTTCTCGCTGTTTCAGAGCCTGCCGGATTTTTGGGGGCTTGGGCAACATTTCCCTGTAATGCCGCTTGAAAGGCTCGATGAGCGCCCTACTCGCTCGGCCTCGATTTGGGACATTACGTGCGATAGCGACGGCGAAATTTCCTTTGACAGCGACACAAATCCGCTGTTTTTGCACGATGTCGATGTGGAAAAGGAGAATTATTTTCTCGGATTTTTCCTAGTTGGCGCGTATCAAGAGGTTTTAGGGATGAGTCACAATCTCTTTACGCACCCGACTGAAGCAACGATAATTTTAAAAGACAACGGCGGATTTAAGATTAAAAATTTGCTCGAATCGCAATCTGTAATCGATATTTTAGACGATATGGATTATGATGTTTATGAGCTGCGCGATACGCTAAATAGCCGAATTGAGGAGTCAAATTTGGTCGATGAAAAGCAAAAAAAGCAAATTCTAGGCGAACTTTATCTCTTCTTAAATGATAACGGCTATCTAAAAACAATAGGATAAAAAAATGGAATTTTGGAAAACTATAAAAGAGGATTTATCTGAGCCAAAGCGCCAAGATCCGGCGTTTAGCAGTTGGATCGATGTGTTTTTTTGCTATCCGGGCGTATGGGCGGTGGTTAATTACCGCTTTGCAAATTTTTTCTTCCGACACGGCTGGAAGCGCCTAGCGCGCGCCATTAGCGGCGTTAGCAAATTTCTAACTTCGGTTGATATTCACCCAGGTGCTACGATTGGACATCAGCTATTTATCGATCACGCCACTGGCGTTGTCATCGGTGAGACCGCTGAAATCGGCGATAGAGTGCTGATTTATCAATGCGTGACCCTTGGCGGCGTGAGTTTGGATAAAGGCAAACGCCACCCGACCCTAGAAGATGGCGTCGTCGTGGGCGCAGGAGCAAAGGTCTTAGGAAATATCACAATCGGAGAAAATTCCAAAATCGGCGCAAATTCGGTCGTGGTAAAAAACGTCCCGGCAAATTCCACCGCAGTTGGCATTCCAGCGCGCATCATAAACGCCTGCTCGACCGAGCCACTCGCGCACAATAAAATTCCAGACATCAACAAAGAGCTCTTTTTGTATCTCATCGACCGCATAAACACGCTCGAAAATGCCCTAAAAAGCGGCGAAATGAACTGCAGCGAGCAGGATAAAGAGCTAGAGAAAAAATATAAATCATACTTAAATTCAATCAATAAGGAGTAAAAATGAGACTTTCGAAACGGGTTAGCAGAATTTCACCATCAATCACAATCGCAATCAGCACGCTCGCTAAAGAGATGAAGGCGCGTGGCGAGGATGTGATAAGCCTGAGTGCCGGTGAGCCAGACTTTGACACGCCAAAAGTGGTCAAAGATCGCACAATAAAGGCGATTAACGACGGATTTTCTAAATACACCGCAGTTCCTGGCGCGCCAGAGGTGCTAAAGGCGATTCAAAGCAAGCTAAAGCGCGATAATGGCCTAAATTACGAGACGAATCAAATCATCACAAACGTGGGCGCGAAGCACTCGCTTTTTAATGTTTTTCAGTCAATAATCGATGAGGGCGACGAGGTAATTATTCCGATTCCTGCGTGGGTTAGCTATCCAGAAATCGTCAAAATTTGCGATGGCACGCCGGTAAGCGTCACCACAAAGGCAGAAAATAACTTTAAAATCACGCCAAATGAGCTAAAATCGGCGATTACGCCACACACAAAAGCGCTCGTGCTCTGTAGTCCGAATAATCCGACCGGCAGCGTCTATTCAAAAGACGAAATCATCGCACTTGGCGAGGTTTTAAAGGGCACGGAAATTCTGGTTTTGGCGGATGAAATTTATGAAAAAATCATTTTTGAACCCAAATTTACGGCAATTGCGAGCGTGAGTGAGGATATGTTTAAGCGCACGATCACGATTAACGGCCTTAGCAAGTGTGGCGCGATGACTGGATGGCGCTTTGGCTACACTGCGTGCGCAATTGATGAGCTAAATGCCGCAATGAGGGCGCTTCAAAGCCAAAGCATCTCAAATATCACATCTATCGTTCAAATGGGCGCTTTGCCGTCGCTGCTTGGCGAAAGTGACGATGATATCGAGATGATGCGAAAGGCATATCAAGAGAGACGCGATTATGCGGTCGCTGCGTTAAATGCAATTGACGGTCTTAGCGTAAATAAGCCAGACGGCGCGTTTTATCTTTTTGTAAATTGCCAAAAAATCGAGCCAGACTCGATGAAATTCTGCCAAAAATTGCTAGAAACAGCCAAAGTAGCGTGCGTGCCTGGCATTGGATTTGGGCTGGATGGCTATTTTAGGCTATCTTTTGCGACTGATTTGGAGAGCATCAAAAAAGGAATCGAAAGAATTGCAAATTTCGTAAAATCATACAAATAATTTTACATAAAATTTGGAATTTGGGAATTTATTTCTCAAATTCCAGTCAAATTTCCTGCTCAAATTTCAAATTCAAATTCCCGCCGCAGGAAAAAGAAAAAAAATCACAAAATTTAAAAAAATTTCGCCCAAATTTCATTTTTCTCTTGCGTTTTTTTTTTTGTTTATAATGCCATCTTAAATTTTTTACAAAAGGACTAAAAATGAAAAAACTATTTTTTCTTTGCTTGGCTGCAGCATTTTTCATTGGATGCGGCGAAGAAGCAACAACAAAAACAGAAGCTGCGCCAAAAGCAGAAGAGCCGATAAAAACAGCCGAATATTATTATCAACACCAAGATGAAATGAGAATAAAAGTTGATGAATGCAAAAAAGCACAAACAATGACCGAAAGACAAGAAAAAGAGTGTGAAAATGTTAGGAAGGCAAAAGGTAAAATTGCTTCAGAAACAGGTATAGACATCAGACTTGGCGGTAAATAAATACAACTTTCTTATAAGAAGTAAAAATAATGCAACACTTTGCGAGCGTTGCATTTTGGTAAATTTGGCGCGACTTTGCGCCAAATTTAATTTTTAAATTTAATTTTATCCTATAATTTTACATAAAATTTGGCTTTTTAAAGCCAAATTTCGCTGTAATTTGAGAATTTTGCTTCAAATTTCACTCAAATTCCAGTCAAATTTCCTGCTTAAATTTCAAATTTGAAATTCTCGCCGCAGGAAAAAGAAAAAAATCACAAAAATTTAAAAAAATTTCGCCAAATTTCACCCCAGCTCTTGCGTTTTTTTTTTTTTTTTTTTT
>Ga0065711_1046693_pt1 | contig 12748 bp, 7 predicted proteins | sample Hoacrofraction12_FD_59098 | JGI IMG/M metagenome (GOLD analysis project Ga0065711, IMG submission 59098) | Hoatzin crop microbial communities from Cojedes, Venezuela - Epithelial fraction 12 v2 (version 2) | ecosystem: Host-associated > Birds > Digestive system > Esophagus > Crop | place...
AATCACCTCTCTCGACCTGCTGGCCACGCTTCTCTTGATGCAGCCCAGGACACGGTTGGCCCTCTGGGCTGCCAGCGCACGTTGCCGGCTCATGTCCAGCCTTTCGTCTATCAGCACCCCCAAGTCCCTCTCGGCAGAGCTGCTCTTGATCCTTTCATCCCCCAGCCTGTATTGGTACCGGGGATTACCCAGCCCAGGTGTAGGACCTTGCACTTGGCCTTGTTGAACCTCATGAGGTTCACACAGACCCACCTCTCCAGCTTGTCCCGGTCCCTCTGGATGGCATCCTGTCCTTCCATGGGATGGGGCCAGCATGAAGGTCCCACATACAAACTGCAGAGCTGTGAGAGATTGCCAGGGAGTTCTGAGTCCTGCTGGCGCGCATCCCTGCTGGCACCATTGTCCATCCTGTATCGTTCAACCGAGAGCCGCTGAATGAGCACATCAGCAATAGAACATTTTGGGGTTTTGCAAGAAATCCAAATGTGAAACTCCTGTTGCAGCAAGTAGGACTGCAGTGCCCAAGAAGACATTTCCCCTCTTCGTTTTCTCCTGTTTATTTGTCGTGACTAACACAGCAGTGATGGACCGGTGTGCACTCAGGCTTGTGCGGAACAGTTTTGTTAAGGGCTGCTGGAGTGTTTCCCATCGAGATTGTGGGTTTTGGTCAAAAAACTAGATTTACAACTAACTTTGTGTTCATTCTGCCACCTGGAAATTTTTCCCTTCTTTCTGATGGTAAAGGCTCAAATAAGAAAAATCAGAAAGTTTTAAGGCTCTGAACCGTAATCAAGTGTCTCTGTCAACACACTTAGCTTTTACATTTTAGCTGAAACTGAAAATTTTCTTCAGAAAGCTTGTTTAAAAATAAAAACCAACAAACCCAAAACCAAAGAAAACCTCTCCACAACCTAAGCTTGTTTTAATATCTGTGAGCGTTTTTGCAGAAGCCGCAATTTTCTGATCAGCCCTGTGATGGCTGTGGTACAATGTGCATTGGAGTGTTCTTTGCTTTGGGGCTTAGGCTATTGTACGGTGTTTCTGTGGGCTGTGAAATTATGGCTGCCTTCAACAACTAGCTCCATTTCAGTGAAAGAGAAAGTGAGTAGTGTATATAATTCCTGAAAATGAGTGTAAAACGATTTGAGGTCTCACAAGATTCAGGATTAAGAATATTAGAAGAAAGTGAATACTTAAGAGCCAGTAGAGCTCAGCCCTATTGCTCATTCTGTTTTACGTAGGCTCGAAGTCAATGGGAGCAGAGAACACCTGGGGTATCGCAGGAGTTTGCCCCATCTTGGATACGGAGCCAGAGCTGTTATTAAATGTTAAAAATAACATTGAAATAGAAGAAAAATGGGGGATGAGAGGGAGAAAGAAAAGAATGAAATACCCTGGGGGAGAGAGAGATCATAATGAGCCATTTTCTCTCCAGGCAGTTTTCATAGCCAGCAGGGCCAAAACGATACTAGGAGGTTTATGTAGCATCAGAAAATGGAGCCTGAGCATCATGGAAGAAGCAAAAGAGTGCGAGCTATGACTGGGACAACTGGCGGACCAGAAGGACTGAGCAGACACACTGTGGTGCCGAAATGTCAAATCCAGGCTTGCTATTCTGAATGTGATGCATACAGGGCAAGAAGTGCTTATTCCATTTTTTGCTGGTGTTTTTTTGTGGAGTTAAGTGAATTTTTTGAAAGAGGTTTCCCATTGTTTTTCTTTTAAAACGTCAAAGTCTGAGAGGAAAGTCTAGATTACTGCTGGGGACTTTGGAGAAAAGAGAAGACTCCTGATGAATAATCACTCAGTGCTGGGTCCCTCCTGAAAACGTGGCTTTCCTGTCGCTGAAGTACTCAGCAAAAGGGTTTTCTGATTTCCAGCTGGAACTGTTGCTATCAAAGCAAATCATTTAACAAAAATCATGGTTCTCTACTGAGCAGCAATTCTGAGAATTCTGAGAATCTTTGCCATTTCTTTGGTGTGCAGTAAAGTTTTGCCAGCTCAAAAAACTCAGGAAATGTTTTGGAGGAAACGCCACCAAATAACCTGAGCATCAGGGTGGCCGCTGTGAGCAGAACGTGGCTAGAGAACTGTCATCTCCTTTATTTTGAGGTGGAAAAGTTAACTCACTCTTTCCTCTTTGGGTTAATCAAAATTTCTCTCCTTGCAGAAGATGACTATTTTGTTGCTAGTCTGGGACGAAGTCAAGTCGCTTGGCCGTGAGGAAGGTGATGAGAAGGCTGTTCTGACAGTGTTCTGCCCTCGCTGGTCCTGGTTGGGACAAATGTGTTGTCATTTTCAGAGAGGACAGGAGGGAAATCAAAGTTATTCAGTATACTTCATCCCGGAAAGGATCAAACAGCTCTTGTGATCCCAGAAACCAAGCGTGGACACGGGGCTTTCATGGCATATCAGTATCTCTGTTGAATTCCCCACCTTTTGTAAGAAGTCATGTTCTCTACAACACGCTTCATGACTGGACATGAAGAGGCCGATTGTTTTACCACCAAGGAAGGATTATCAACCAATAACTAGCAATTAATATCATCCCGTAATGACTTCAAGCAATATGCCTTTTATTTCCATGTAAAGAGTATACGCATATTTAGGTAAAGCTAGGTGACAGCCTCAGATTGTGTGTAAATAGCTGACACTACTCCCAGTGGCACAAGGTTCTGCCGTCCTTGGGAGAGTCCGTTTGCCGGGACTACGGCCTGCGCTAGCGTGAAGCCAGGCGTGTGGTCGGGGTTTTCGAGCAGTGCCCGCGTGAAAATCGCGTCTGTGGGCAGGCAGCGAAGGGCTCCTCGCTGACGCGACTCCGCGTCCCATTTGGCTATTTTATAACCAGCCTGGGTATGTCAGAGAGTGCTCTGAAGACATCTTTTAAATACAGTTAGTCCCAAAGAGGATAGTAAAATTTGGCAAAACCTATTTGCCTACTGAGTTCATGTGTCATGTTGATCCCCTGGCTGACATTTTTATGTACGACACAAGTAACTAAGGCTATGCAGCCATAAGTGAAAGCATCTTTGTGCCAGAAACTTTAGCAGCCAGCTACCAGGTAAAGTGGACATTTTACTTTGAAAAAAGAAATTGCTGAAGTACTTAGTGCCTAATATGTGAGTTGTTAGCTGCAGTCCACTGATGAGCTGCATCTCTCAGGCATACTGTTACTGTCCGTGTTCTCACTGCCTTGTGCCAAGTGGGAGCTGGGATGTTCTGCCCAAGATGTGGCTGCGAGTCAGATCTGGAGGAAATTCTGCATGGTTTTATGTGTCTTTGTAATGAAAAGGCTCGTGTATCAGTGAGGGATAACAGAGTCATTCAGAGACGCAGAGGAAGCCTCCCCCAGTCTTCCTGTTTGTGGATGGCATGGGATCAGTGAGTTCTGAACAGGGCAGTTTGCAGGAGACTTAGGAAATTCTCTTTATGGCAGAGCTGCCACCTGAGCGTCACTATCCGCTGAAGGTATCGGCATTAAGGATTTACGTACCCAAAACTGTGCATCCGTCGTGCTTATCCAGACACAAAGCGGGATAACGGCAGAGCACGGATTTCATTAATAGACCCCAGCAGCCAACATATGGCTGCGTAGTGGAAGCAGAGTAAAGCATAAGCCACACATTTCTTTTTAAGGACATGTATTTCACACCTTTTCACTTCACATGGGAATATTTTTGTGATGCCTCTACAGTCAGTCTGCTATCCCCAAAAGACTATTTTTTTATTTTCACAACATGGCTTAATTAAGAAAAATTGTGTTCTAGAAACAATCCTGTACGTTTCAAACCTGCCCCCTTCTGAAAAAATATACCCCAGCAAGATCCAGGTGGTAAATGGCAAGGGACTGCTTGGCTCGCCGCGCTCCAGAGGGGTTTTCTGGCTGCGTTTGTAGCTTCCGGAGCAGCTTGGTTCGACCGTCGCGTGCGTGTCATCTGTTGTGAATGCTGTTCTGGGTCCCGTCTGGCAGAGTTTAAGCAAGCAAAGTCCACACACCCAGCATTTGTGTCAGTACTGGGCTTTTGGTTCTAGGTTGTTTCACAGTTGAGATTTTAAGGAGTCTCAGTGATTGTCTTTAGCCACATGAGTCAATGTGTCTGCTTGTTGTGTTTCCAGAAGTTTTAGATTTGGGGAAAAATTTGAAAAGATGATCTCGCAGTCTTATGCAAGTAATCTTGCATATTTCTTTCTTGAGGGACTTTATGTACATCTTCATTTTGTGAAAATCTAGGGTAAAACACAAATCTGCCATTTGTGTAGATGGAATACAGGAAAAGGTTCAATGGCTGCCTGTATAACTTAATTCTCATGCCGTATTCTAAACATTGTTAAAATTATCAGTTTACAAGAATTACATTCTTGGAGGCGTTAGGACACTCATCCTGCCTGACAACATCCCTTTCTAAGAACCTGTGGAGATTAGTTTGTAGCGTAGATTTTTCCCCTGGTGAGGTTTGTAAGGATGAGAAGCCCCATGTAGAATACATCTAGGCAACTTTAGTGACAAAAATTGCTAAGCACATTACATATAAATAGCAAACTGCCTTCTCTAGGGACTGATACAGACTGCTCTTGAGATAGCTAAGTAGACAAGCATATAGTAAAATATGGGTATATTTAGCACTCCAGAAGGCGATAGATGGTGTTCTGACTTCACATCACACGGGCTCTTAAAGTCTTTACCTCTGAATAATCCCTTGTACTCAGCAGTGATGTTGTGGCACATTTGGGACCTAATTATAAGCTTCACTGCTGATCAAAGGACCAAATGGGAAAGGACAGGTTTGGAAGGCAAAAGGTGGACTTGACTCTGATGAATCGTGAGTAGCTGGGAAGGAGGTGCAGGAAAATGCTGGGGCAGTTTAATGGTATGTGGATTAAATATGGTTTAATGGGATTTTGGCATAAATGTGGTTTTTAACATCTGCCTGCCTCATTGGTTCTTACAGGCATCTGCTTGGGTGAATGTATGCTGGTTTGCATCCACTTCTTCAAAAATCAGCACTTAAATGGTTGCGGTCACCCAACGAGACCAACCTCGCAGAAGCACCTGCCAGGCTTGTCGCAGTACATCTCCTTCGGGCAGTGGGAGGGAGGGAAGCGGCTGAGATAACGGCCAGAGGGCCCGCGGGGTAGTGGGGAGCTCCGCTGACCTTTCCCAGGCGAGTTCAACACAGGTTTTCCTTCCAGAGGTGTTATTCCTGGTTGTGCAAATCTGGGCGAAGCTGGAGACCTGCCCGCTTCAGCCTCGCCCCCTGTTCCCAGGGACGCTGGAGAGGCTCAGGTGCGCTGCGGACTGGCGGGCAAGCCTGGAAGAACTGCAAAGGAGATTTGCAAGGGTTGTCTTTGAATCAAAACCACCAGCTCACTTGCGCAGCATCCCTCACCTCTTTCTTCCTTTTTCCCCAGTCTTCTATAAGAACATTTTTGCTGTTGTTGAGACTATTCATCCAGCATTCATACCCACACAGACGTATTTTGTGCCGATGTAATGATGCCTGTTATTGAGTGTACCTTCTTTTTAAAGCTAAAGTAATTGAAATGGTGGAGTTATATTGCAGTTAGTGGAAAGGAGCTGTCTTGAACTGGTATTGCCGTGTTGTCTTCCTGCCAAGAATGGTGTCTTTCTAAACAATGCTACATTTATTTAAAATGAAGGTCATATACTATGCCAATTATCCTTAAAGGATAATTGCCTGGACAAGGTCCTGTGCAGCCTGCTGTAGGTGACCCTGCTTCGGCAGAAGGGTTGGACTAGATGACCCACAGAGGTCCCTTCCAACCCCTACTATTCTGTGATTCTGTGATTCTGTGGGTGAGTGGCAGAAGGCTTATGTGAAAATGAGTAACATGTAAACAAATCTGGGAACCTAAAGCGTGTTGCAGAGTTTGGTTTTGTGATCTTTAAAATCCTTGAGACATACTAACCCTAGGATAAGAATATTCAGAAACAGTTTGTTGTGGAGCTTTTCGGATTGTATTATTTCAAGTCATACACTTGTTTTGTCTCGCTAGCGCTCTCCGTGCGGTCAGATCAACTCAGGGTGACTTTTTTTATGCCTCATACTTTACTACAAGCATGCTGACATAGTAAGGTGTGAGCAGACCTGGCAGACTGACTGGTGTGGGATGATACAGTGAGAATAAGCACGGAGTGGCTCTTGTATGTTCTTGGCAATGGTGTATTAACAAGTACCAGTCTTGTAAAGTGGAACATTGTGGAGGAGAAGAACAAATGCACGCAGGCAAAGCGTGTAGGGGGGTGACTCTGGCGCAGTAACCTGTAGGCATCGAGTGGAAGCAGACTGGGTTTTAGATACCAGCTCACTGCATCCTATTCTGCATGGTGCTGACAGGGAGTGACTGTTGCAAAGGGTGCAATACCTTTCCTGGACTCGGTATCTGCTGGGGTGGCTGCTGGCTCCCTGGGGGTTTTTGGGACAGACACACTGGGACAACTCCATTTGTTTCCAGGAACTAACTGCAGGGTCATCTTCCATCCTCTGAATTTCCAAGCCTTCAGCCACTAGAGGGAGAGAATGCTACATTTTTATGGCTTTGTGTGCGTGTGGGGATGTGCGTTTAATAGAGGAATTGCTTTTCTACAGGCAGGCTTTCCAGGCAGTGCAATAGCTGGTTTTAACCCCTTTAGTTATTTGACCGCAGTTTTAGAACTGCTCCTGAGATTTGACCTCTGTAGACTTCTGTTGGTTTATGACCTAGAATTGTAAAAGCTCTGGAAGATGTTAGATGATCCTTGTCCGTGTTTTACACCCTGTATTTGCTGTCGAGCATCACTGCTGTGAAATGGCTTCCATGGGGAAACCTTTGGCTCCTCCTGGATCTGCCTGTCTGCTCACGTTACTGCACACCCCGCTGCACTCATCTGGCATAACGTAACGTACAGCGTGGCAATGCAGGAATGAAAGACGTGGGAGCAGCGGGAGAGCAATACCCCTTCCTACTGCTTGCTTCTTGGTAAGCCAGAGACTCTTTGAACCTGTGGCCTGTTTCCTCTGCAATAATAAAACAAGCCCAAGAGGGATCTCATTTCATTTAGAATTAAACCATTGATTTAGTAATTATTGCAGGAAGATGAGTTTTAACAATTTCAAAGGACACTAGCAAGGAGTTACAGGTTTAGGAAGGGGAACAAGGATGCAAGTTTTGATAAAGGCAGTGCCAGAAAGTGAATTTTGTGTATTTTTCAAAATGAAACAAGATCAAAACTTCCTTTTGCAAATTGAGCTCAATGGGGAAGACCCGTGAGCTGGCTGTGTCAGTGAAAGTCTGATGAGGGGACCATGGGACTTGGAGGGGTCTGGAAAATTAGCCTGGGATGAAAGCAGATGCTCAGTGGGTTTGAAGAGCTGCAACCTTAGGTCTGCAGTACTATTTATCAGGTGAATTTGCATCCCTCTGCGGATGGTGGATGGGGAAGAGAGAGTCTCTCTGCCTTTCTTTTGACTCCAGTGGGTGACTTAAGGCAGGGCTCTCAGAAGGGAAACCTCATGGTGCTTTAGCAGCCTGAAATATTGAAGGAGAGTGTCTCTCTGGGCAGTTTTCCTGACTCTGAAAGTCAGAAGGTCCAGTTAAAAGAGGGACTCAGCAAAGAGATTTCCTTACACTGATTGGAGCTGCAGATGATGCTCCAGCGCAAGAAGTTCTCCTAGTGAGGTTGGGGCTGGTCCCAGCTGCTCCTTTCCCTGCCGGTTTCACTTGCCCAGCTGCACCCTGGCTGGCGCAGCTGATGGCAGGCACGAGAGCGCGGAGGGACATGTGCAGGAAGGCACTAGAAACCTTGAGATCGGCCTGACCCAGGCACATTAGAAAAATACGCATGTAAGGACTAAATATGCATCATCCTAGAGAAGAAGGTCAAAGCACTCCTCGTTGTCCTGGATATCCCATACTTGGAGGGCTGAGGTTCGGCTGCTCCGGCAGGCCTCCCTACTCCAGTGTGTGCTCCTGTCTGTGCACTTCGCTTGGCTGAGGGTCTCTTACCACCTACTTGTAACTCAGACCAAGTGAAGCCATGAAAGCCTGGCTGCGAACTGAGTTGCTTAAGCTCAGCATGCAGGGCCACAGGTCACAGCTTGCATTTAATAATAGAGCTAGAAGAGCGACGAGTCAAGATGAAAGACTTCTCCACATCACTCCGCATGCTGATGAACTGTGGCTATAACCTTACAAGTATGACCTGCTCGCTGAGGCTTCACCTGCCTGATGGAGATGCGAGGTGTTGGGAGACCCGTCCACTTGCCTTCTGTGCACTAGCTTTGTTTCGTGAGAGCCAAGCTGTAAAACTGTTATTGAAGCAGTGATCCCGTGGACTTCAGTGGGAGCTCTGCCTTGGCTGGATCACACCGTGCCATCTCACCGTTCTGGTTTCTGCACACGCAGATACCTCAATGGGAGGAAAAACATTTCTGTTCCAGGGTTTAGTATCTATTTGTGGGTGTAGGACCGGGTCGGGAAGCCTTGTGTGAAGGCACCCAGCTGCAGTGGGATCCCCACTGGCTTTGGGTGGGGGAGAGGGGACAGCCAGGGGCTCAGGTGTGAATCTGGCTGTGGACACCGTGATGGGAGGGCTGTAGGAGCCCCTAGGCCACGAGGCACGTCCCGTGCCCTGGGCCTCGGGGGCTCTGTCCCCAGGTCCTGCGAGGGAAGGTCTCTCCAGGCGAGAGGAAGGAGCCTGGCTGCAGGGTGTATGGCTTTGCCAGTCTCTTCTGACCTTAAAATGCGTGACCTGGGGGAGCATCTGTTGTTTCCCTGTAGGTCTTCTTGTGAACAGTAGCATTAAGCTCTAGTTTTCTTTAAAAAAATTCTTTTTTAGGTGCAGATGTGTCTCTAAGTACACAAACGAAATGAATTTATATACAAGCATTGTGCTACTTGTAAAGCCCTTTCTTTTTCAAATTTAGTTCTATTCCTTTTTTAATCTCCATAGGATTTTCCCTGAATAAGCAGAACTAGGGCAGTGCTAGTAACAGATGGACGTAAAAAAGGCTTGGATGCTGGAGAGCCTTTTAACGGGCTTGGGGATCTGAGCTGGGATGCTTTCCTCATCACCCTGAGAGTTTAATTTGACTGCAGGTTATTAATTTTTGCCTCTAAAGCAGAGGTCTTAGCAACAGAGCGCGTTCCTTGGCAACAGACCGCCATGGCTTAATTAAAGCAGGTGTGGGAGTTTTAAAAATGCCACTGTTGGAAAAAAAGTTGAGAGATATTAGCAAATCAAATGGACTGAGGCAGGAGTCGTCTTGTCAGTCAGACGGGGGTGACAAGGAGAAAGGAACAGTAAACAAGATGCAAACTGTGGAGGCAGCCTGGCGAAGGAGCGGTTCTGGGAGGCAGGCGGGGATGGGACTTGCCTGCTTGCCGCCTTCCCAGGGGCCAGGCTGCAGGACGGCAGGGCGAGGGGTGCCGGGAGTCGCTGCGCGTCTGGGAGGTCCTGGGCTCTGGACCTTGAATAGTTTACCTTGTTAAAAAATTGCTCTTCAAGAACAGGTTTCCAAACTGTGGTTTCCCACCAGGGCTTTCTTAAGTTACAGTTTGTTTTTTGTCCTCTCGGAGCTGGAAGCCGTCGTTTTGTTAGTCAAACCAAACCAGAAGGCCTTTGAGGAGCGGCTGTGGCCCATGCTGTCATTTACCTCCTTTGCTGTCGGAGCACGCTGTGTGTGGTATGCACCTCTGCCTGGGGCTAGGCTGGTGTCTGTTTGCACTGTGACTGCTAAATATAAATACACTGCATAATTAACAATGCCAAATACGCATAATTAGATTAGAAAAAACTCTGGTTTGTGCCAACATATGGAGTGTACATCCACATAGCTGATCTGCTCTGGAGAAAAGGTTTGGAGCAGAGGGAGACAGGTTTGGGCTGTCCCTGCCACTGTTTCGATGTGTCACCTTGGGCAGCTCCGGGGCAGCCCTTGTGCCCCTGGTTTGCCGCTGCCGGAGGGAGATGATGCTCCCTTTCCCTTTCGGTGGTAAACGGCAAGATCCCGATCGCTGACATCAGAGCAAATGATTTTTGTGCACTTGTTCAAGTCCTGTAATTTATGACTAAAACTGTGTTTGTGTCAGAGTTAGTTCAGGAGGACGCTTGCATCTGGAGCTTCTGGATATGGCAGCTCCTATTAAAGAACAAACAAGCTGTCTTGTAATGTGCCATAAATAATAACAATACTTTGCAAGAGCCCGAAGCACCGCGTTATTGCTGTGCTAATCTGCGAGGCACTGGGCCATTATGAAAGTATTCCATAGGGTTTGGGGTTTTTCCTGAAGGCAGGTCCGTGTTTCATCGCTGGGTAGCGTGGCTGATTGGTTTATAAAGCCAGGCTGGATAATTCCTAGTAGAGGTTAGACAAATTCCCCTCCTTTCTCGTTAATTAACCTGTAGGATTTGGTGCCTTTTCTTTGCAGTTCAATAGAGCCAATGGCTGCAAGAACATGCTTGTTCTCTCTAGTACGTAAGAAGAACGCCTGCCTTCTGCAGCAGTGGAACAACCGTTGCGTGGCTGGGCTCTGCACAGAGCGCTGTCAGGCTCCCGCTGGCAGCGGCCGGTGCGGGGCTGGAACGTCGACGGGGAGGCGTTCGCTGGCGGATGTTCTCCGACGCCTCCAGTGAACGTTGTAGTTGGGGAGGAAGGAGAGCGTGGGTAAAAAGCCAAGGAAGGGAAATCCACTTGGAAGGCAGCAGCAGAGGAGGCAGAGAGGCATCTTGGAAAAAGTGTCCACATCCAGAGAGCGGTTTAGAGCAGTATTCTTAGAGTGGGATTAAAGAAAGGAGGCCTTGAGGATCTGGAGGAGATTTCGGTGGTGATGTGGTAATATAATAGAGTGAAGAGATTAGAGGCAGACAGAGTCCTGTAACGGTGCTGTGCTTCCTTTACTGCTCTCACGGGTTGCAAGAAAGTTAGCCATCAAGTTTGGGATCTCGGTGTAGTAGCGTGGATCTGTCTCAATCTAGTGATTTGCCCCCGAAAGCTGCCCTGCGATGCTGCAGAACAGTGATGTGTAGCGGTGGGAGGGCGGGGGGGTGTCTGCGGATGTTGGACTGGACAGCGGATTGCAGTGGGGATGTCATTGGTCTCATGCGTGTCGCTTACGTGGCTCCAGATGTATTGGAGGAGGTACAAGGGTGGAGATGACTGCTTTTTCAGCAGTGCGATGTGGTGTGAGTGTCCTGCTCACACCCGTTTGCTTTGCTCTCCAGCTGCAAGCAATTACAAGAAAAAAGTTACACGGGGAGAAGTGGCATTAATATAATAATTATAGTCCTTGTATGGGTCATAACTGCTACTACAGAGCAGTTTCCAGGTAAACCTTGTCCCTGCCTTCCTTGCCTTCACATCTCCACTCACCTGTGAGGTTATTACCCGTTGGGAGCATCAGTCACTTGCAGTCTGCAGCAGCCCCCAAACTGGCCTGGACTGTCCAAGGGAAGATGTGCGTGTGGTTTGGCATCACCTCGTCTGTAGCCAGCTCCTGCGTATGAAGATGCGTGGGATGGTGCACGCAGGCTGGAGGCACAGCCCTCGGGAGGTGGAAGGATGCTCCCCGCTGCAAGGAGTTCTGTCAGTCTGTGCAGGCTTAGACCAAGCGGCTGGGTTATCCCAAAAGCGGGTGGATCCAGACCAAGAATCTGGGAAAAGGAGTTGTGCAGGCAACGGGGATCCGGAAGCAGCTATCTGAGGCTGAAACGCACCGCTGGTTTGGGCCCCTGTTCTGTAGGGAAGGAGACTTTCAGAGTCTGTGGCAGGTAAAATGTTACCTGCCCACAGTTCTGCTGAGAACGAACGGGACATTGTGTTACCAGCGAGAACTGCGTGTGTCCTGACAGGGGACTTCTGGAGCGGTCCTCCAGTCAAACCAAGGACCTGTTCTGCTCACCTAAGCAGAACCTACCCTCTGCCTGCCCAGCGGGACGCGGCGCTGCTGTGTGTTGTCTCAGGTGTGTGAGTTACCCTGGGGGACTGCGCGGCAGCGCTGGCAGGCCTCCCGCCGACGTGAACCTCCGCAGAAGAGCGCTGAACGTGCTGACGCGCGGCTGTGACGCATCCCCACCTCCCATGGCCAGTGGAGTGGTGGGAAAGGGATAGCTAAAAGGACTTTCTTCTGTTACCTATGTCTTCACTGCCCTTGTAGAAGTAGAGGGATTTCCTCAAATGATTTCAAGCAGTATTGAATTATTCACTGTCATTGGCAGCAGAAATCACATTTTTGTAAGCTAAATCACAGAGCAGGAGCCTGCGGTGCGAACTCTCTGCCCAAATACTGCACACGGAAAGTTGCCTCTGTTTTCCCTCCGGCAATATGGATTTTAGTACCGGTGCAGTGCCCGTAGCACTACTCCATGGTGCTCTGCGTGACTCACAGCTCTGGTGTGTCGTTTGAAATACTACATGGCCAGTGTGTGCTGGTAGGGCTGCCCACTGCGCCTTCACATGTGCTCGGCTGCAGCATCCCCGTGTGAACGCCTGGCAGAGGAGCCGCGATGATAGATACACCGGCAGGCTGTGCTGCCATTCAGCGTGACCTGGACAGGCTGGAAGGTCGGGCAGAGAGGAACCTGATGAGGTTCAACAAGGGCAAGTGCAGGGTCCAGCACCTGGGGAGGAACAACCCCATGCACCAGTACAGGCTTGGGGCGGACCTGCTGGAGAGCAGCTCTGCGGAGAGGGAGCTGGGTGTCCTGGTGGATGACAGGGTGACCATGAGCCAGCAGTGTGCCCTGGGTGCC
>Ga0065711_1008483_pt1 | contig 12747 bp, 19 predicted proteins | sample Hoacrofraction12_FD_59098 | JGI IMG/M metagenome (GOLD analysis project Ga0065711, IMG submission 59098) | Hoatzin crop microbial communities from Cojedes, Venezuela - Epithelial fraction 12 v2 (version 2) | ecosystem: Host-associated > Birds > Digestive system > Esophagus > Crop | place...
CTCTGGAGATATTCCAGACCTGCCTGGATGCGGTGCTGTGCAGCCTGCTCTGGGTGACCCTGCTTGGGCAGGGGGTTGGGCTGGGTGACCACAGAGGTCCCTGCCAACCCCTGTTTGCTGGGATTCTGTGATTCTTTGCTGGATGAGCGTTCCACCTGCTGCGTTTCTGGTTGCTCTCGCTGCTGGTTTGGGCACTGTGGACTGCTAGGGTTGGCACGATTTGCATGAGCCGTGAAGAACCTTCACGATAACCCTGCTGTTTCGGGGTTTCAGCCAAAGGTGTTTTCCCTTCCATGCAAAGCAGCGCTGCCTGGTAGCACTTTGCAGTTTCCCTGCTCATCTTCGGTTGTAGCAGTTCCCCGGTCACTGCTCTTGTCGCGGTGCCTCAGCAGCCGTGGGACCGAGAGCAACAAGCTGGGCGTTGCTCAGCAGGGTTTCGTATTTGCTAACGCGATCGCTAACCTTTGGAAGCTGTGGGATGGCGTGTAACGGGATGATTTACGTTCTTCTGCATTTTGCTTCCCCTCAGAGCAGAAGGAGCAGACAGTGCTTTGGACGTTTATCCCACGTCCTTATCAACCGGCGCGGTGGTACCAGCCGGCACCGCAGGTGCCTGCGCTGCTCCGCTGTCCTTGCAGACCACACATCCCTTTGGTTTCCTCCCAGCGCGAGGTCTGTTGCGACGAGGTGCGTCGTGATCCCTTAGCCCAGGTCAGGGGGAGTACACGGGCTTTTAATGGCTGCTGATGGAAACTTCTGGGCTGCTGATGGAAACTTCTGGGCTGCTGATGGAAACTTCTGGGCTGCTCATGGAAACTTCTGGGCTGCTGATGGAAACTCCTGGGCTGCTGATGGAAACTCCTGGGCTGCGCTGGAGGGGATGGCACCCTCCCGTCGGGAGACACGCCGGCAGCCAAGCACGGCCAGCCAGCCCCAGGCGCTCTGCAGCCCGCCCTTCTGCCAGGGGCTGATAAAGACCACGTCCCCGCTTCGCCCATCGCCTTTCCTTCCCTCGCCTGGGCCGCAGGGGTGCCGGCGGGGCGATAACGCCCGAGGCGGGAGCGGAGCGCGGCGCCTGCGCCCGTGCTGATCGCGCTGGCCCCTCGCCCTCTGCAGCTGCAGCTCGCCTTGGCCGACCGCAAGCAGCCCCTCGGCCTTCCCGTCAGCCGTTGGCAGCTGCCACGGTCCTGTGCCACCCGCAAACCGCCCGAGGAGGAGGAGGAGGAAGAGGAGGCGGCAGTCGCAATAACGGCAGAGCATTTCGGTGGCCCCCCTGCCCCCAAGGCAGCCCCCCAGCAGCAGCAAGGGCTCCCTGCCTTGCTCGCAGAAGGCTGATGAACATCCTCACCAGCTCGAAGACTGGGAGGGCTTTTTAGTGCCAGGGACCTTCCCTCCACCCCGACAAGGACGTTTTTTGTTCATCTGCATGTTGCCCTGGTGAGATCATATCTCCAGCTCACACAATGAGCTCTGTGTTTTGCAGCTGACAAAGAGCTGACGCACGTTCCATCCCTACAAAAGGCTGGAGGAGAGCCTGAAGTGCCTCAGATGCACTTCCCAAGTGCCACACGCAGGCTTTGTAATGAAGATGCTAAGAAGTTCCCTTTAAAAAGGCCTCTTTGTAGAACTCCAGCAGGCTGCAGCATGCTTCTGCCTCTGCTTTTCCACGTGGGATTTTGTAAACAGGGAAGATAACGCAGCGTAGCAACGTCGCTGGAGGCCCAGGGGGAAAACACGGGAGCCTTGAGTGTGTGCGTCTGCACGGGTCCCGTTCCTCTCCCTGTTCACGTAAGATCCCGTGAAACCTTCTGAAAATGCCTGCCCCTTACCGAAAGCGCTGGTTCCCATTTCCCACCAAACTTCCCAGCGGAGCAGCAGCAAACGGAGCAGGAGCCACAGCGCGTGTCCTCCTTCCCAACGCGCCTCGTCCCCTCTCCGTGGGTGCAGGGAGAGCCTGTCGGACCCAGCTGCACCGGGCGGGAAGCAGGTCCTTCCCACGCCTGTTTGGGTTTCCTTGGATAAAGGAAATCTTCCATCTGGGCAGAACAGCAGCGCTCGTTCCACAGCCGTTGTCCTTCTGCCCTGAAGACAGCCCCACGAGCTGCAGGTCAGCACAGGGTTCTCATTTCTCCACGAGAAGCCACAGCCGGTCCTTGCCCAAACCTCAGAGAGCAAGAGGATGTGAGTGAAAGCAGCCACACACGAGGCTAAATTTAGCAGCACAACCCTCCCATCTCCGACCATCCCATCTCAACCCTCCTCCGGGATCTCAGGCATTTCGCTAAGGGAAAGAAGACAGAGTCTCCTGCTCCTTCTCCGCTTCTAATTAGGCCTGTTGGTTAATGAGTGAGTGAAATACCAGTCGTGAGGACATCCCACCACAGAAATGACAGGATTTTTCACGGTCTCCATGTACCTGCTAACCTAGGAAGAGCACCACAAGGAGTTCATGTAGGACCTGAGGGCATTCAGGTAGCCAGCGTTCCACAGGTCAGCACGGCTTTGCAGCCTGCAGCAGCCACCCCGTCCCTGATAACGCAGGTTTTTAGCTGCACAGAAGCTAAATCACCCTAGACTTCCCTAGAACCTCATTTCCCGAGTTCCTTTTTTAGCCAGGCAGAAACCAGGGACGTGCAGCTGGCTCTTCTGGTGGTGGGGACATCCTGGGCTGGAGGTGTCCATTGCAGGGGTGAACGCAACAGACCTTGGCTGTTTTCTCTTCCATTGAGTTTTGGGGGTGGTTTTTTTCCTCTTCCCCTTCTTGGGGTTGGGGGCCTGGGCTGGGGGCAGCTTGGCCGGGTCCGGGGGAGCGTGATGGGTGTGCTGCGCTCATGGGCAGCTCGGCGGTGGAAATGGCTTCGCCCTTCCGAGGCTGCTCAGCTGCAGTCCCCGGAGCAGAGCTGGATGCGGCCAGGAGGCCGTGTCCCTCCAAAGGGACCTCAGCCTCAAACGCTCCAGCCCACCCCTGCATCAGAAGCCAGCTTCTTGCCAACACTGACCTCAGGCTGTTCCTAAAATAAACCTCATCTCCAAAGCATCCTGACCTCTTCTGCTCCCAGCCGAGGCTCTGATCACAAGGCAGTGAAAGCCCTTTGCCAAAAAATTGTCCTGCTGTCCACTTCCCCCCCAGTCCCTGGCCCTCACCCTTGCTCCGGAGCCTTGCAAAACCCAACAGGGAATGCAGCTCCGCAAACCATCTCTGAGCGGTGGTCCTCTTCACCCAACGCCCCGCAGCAGAGCGTGCTGGAGGCAGGCGCGTTGTTCTCCAGCTCTCCGTGCCCACCGCTTGGCGTGGGGTCCGTTGCGGTCTCTGTCGTGAAGAAACTAAGGCAAAAGGTCTCTGAAAACAATTTGGAGAAGACCCAGCAAGCAGCAGTGAAAACGATCAAGAGCTTGCAAGGAGAGCCTGAAAAGCCTGGGAGCCTTCAGGCTGGGGAGGAAGGGCTGGGAAAGGGGGGGGGATGGGGGTTTTCAAAGTGATGAAGGTGGTGGGTAAAGCAGATATGGAGACTGCATTCACTCCACGAACAGCACGAGCGTCAGGGCCGCGCGAGGAGGTGATAAAATGGGTTAAACCTGAGAAGAGAACGTAGGCATCGGGGTGAACGTGTGGCTCCTGCTGTCCCAGGTGGCTGCTAAATACAAATGGACAACGTCACGGCTGGCAGCTGCAGAAATGAACACCGAAGGGACGAGGCAGGACTCTGCCTGCTGCCATCGTAACGCTGCAGCGCGCAGGAAGGGCTGCAGAAAGCGGCCAGGCTCTTTTTCCCTCACCCAGCAGATGCCAACAGTGCTTTTCACGGTGTCCCTCGCAGGCCCAGCCAACATGCCCAGCGCGGCCGTCCCCAGAGCACGTCGCTGCAGGAGGAGCCCATCCCTCGCGCTGGTGTGAAGGAGCCCGCAGGGCTTTACCATGTCAGCCCGGCTGCCGGCGGCCATCGCAGGCTGTGAGTACGAAATGGGGGACTTGGGTTGGCCGTGCACCTCCTCGGAGAGCACACGCTTGCGGCATTGCCGTGCGCTCCTTGCACCTCGCCGCGTTGGTAAAGGCGTGCGCCCCGGGGAGCCATCCCGGCCAGAGCCTCCTTCCTCCAGCGCGGTGGCAGCACCGTACCTGGGTGCCATGAGCAGCTCTCCTCCACTGCACGTATTGCTTCCCTGCGAGCCTCTTCTCTGTTCTCCGACCGTGGTGGACCCTCCGGTACTCTCCCCTGAGCCTGCCCTCCGTCATCTTTCCTCTTTGCTGAGATGAGCTTTCCTTTCTGTACCTGTTCCTCTATCTTGTTCCCTCTGCAGCAACCGGCATAACCTTTGACGCGTGCTAAAAGCGATGCCGGGATGACACTTCTGGCAGACCTGGGGGCTGAAGATACCAGACCTGACTTTCCGCTTGCTAAGTCCTTCTCTGCCAGCAGTGCCACGACAGGATGCTCACGCCCGGGCTTTGTGCAGCTGAGGGTACATCTCACCATCGCCCTTGCAGACTGACCCCACGCTAGCTTCATTTTCCCCTGGGGAAACCCTAAAACGTTTTCAAGACAAAGGCTCTTACATGAAAGCCTGTCGAGATGCCTTTTTGTGTCAAAAGCAGCACACCGGAGAGCTGCTGCATTACTCAGAGGTGTCAAGAAGTGTAACTACATGATGACTGAGCACCTTGCAGACACATAAGTCACTGGGCGGGAGCACCAGCTCTGCAGGGCTTAACCCCCTCTCGAGAGGGTGCCGAGGCTGAGGATGCCTTGCAGAAAGGTCAGCTCTCAGGCACTGGTTATTTAGCAGCCAGGGCTACACAGTCCCAGCAAAGCGCGTCTCAGAGCTTGTGTTCCAAGCAATGCTCGTTCTCACCGGTGCCGAGGGTGCAGCTTGAGATCAAGGGGTGAAGCCACACGCCTTACGGTCCCTGTCAGCAACTCCTGCTGTGCAGAAGACCCCCCAGAAGTCCAGATTCCCATCATTTTCATTCCAAAAGGCAAGGAATTGTCTTAACCAGCTAAGAAGCATTTAGATAACATGCCAACAAAAATTTGACAGTTTTTATCTGCACAAAGGAGGCAGGAGATCAGACGCGTGGTGTGTAGCACCTCAGGAAGGCAGCTGATAACTTGTGGGGAAAAAAAAAAAAAAAAGAAGAAGAGGATTTACAAGGAGAATAAATTGCTCTTTGGCTTCTGCTTTAAAACTAACCCATGCTGCTCTGGCATCTCTCCTGTTTCCAGACCTGTTGCTGGTTTTGCAGGGGTGCTCTGCCGTGGTGGAAGTCACAGAAAGAAGAGCTGCAGCTGAAGGGTCCTCCGTGCTGATGCATGCGCCGGATATGAAGAACGTGAGCTTCACCGAGTGGGAATTCATACGAAACACCACCCCCGAAGTCATCCTGCAGTACTATGCAGACTTCCAGTCTCCAACCATTTACGCGTCTTACCAAGGCAGAGTGATTTTCTATCCAAAGAACGGCTCGATTCTCCTGCAGAGGTTACGAGAGGCAGACAGCGGCATCTATAAAGCAACAGTTGATCTGATCCAAGATAAAGCTAGGACAACTCTCCTTGAAGTTATCAGTAAGTCAAACGCATTAAGAGGATGGTTTCGTCAGGCAAAGATTCACCAGTCAGTGCAGCAGGCAGGTCCACAAGAGGGCAACCAGAATAGAGTCACAGAACCATAGCATATCTCGAGTTGGAAGGGACCCATAAGGACCATCAAGTCCAACTCCCTGCTCCTTGCAGGACTACCCAACACTAAACCATACGACCAAGAGTGACCGCCCACCCTCTCAGTGAAGAACCTTTTCCTAATGTCCAGCTTCCCCTGATGCAGCCTTGTTCCCTTTCCTCGTGTCCTATCGCTGGTCACCAGAGCAAGGAGATAAGCCCCTTCCCCCTCTGCTGACCCCCTTAAAGAAGTTGTAGACTGTGATGAGGTCACCCCTCAGCGATGAGGTCACCCCTCAGCGATGAGGTCACCCCTCAGTGATGAGGTCACCCCTCAGCCTTCTGTTCTCTGGGCTGAACAAGCCAAGTGACCTCAGCTACTCCTCCTAAGTCTTGCCCTCGAGACACTTCACCATCTTGGTCGGCCTCCTCTGGACACGCTCTAATGGTTTGATGCGCTTCATGTACCGAGGCACCCAAACTGCACCCAGGGCTCGAGGTGGGGCTGCACCAGTGCAGTGCACAGGGGGACAATCCCCTGCCCCAGCCGGCTGGCGATGCTGGGCTTGATGCACCCCAGGACACGGTTGGCCCCTTTGGCTGCCAGGGCACATGGGGACTCCTGTTCAACTGGCCATCAACCCAAACCCCCAGAGCTCTTTCCACGGAGCTGCTCTCCAGCCTCTCGTCTCCCAGTTTGTATGTCTAACCAGGATTGCCCCATCTCTGGTGGAGAATCTGGAACTTGCTCTTGTTGAATTTCATACAGCTGGTGATTGCCCAGCTCTCTGCTCTCTCCCCATCTCTCTGTAAGGCCTCGCTGCCCTCGAGGGAGTCCACAGCTCCTCCTAGTTTAGTATCATCAGCAAACTTACCTAATGTACATTCAATTCCTGCATCTAGATCATTTCTAGAAACATTAAAGAGCATTGGCCCTGAAATCGAGCCCTGGGGAACCCCACTGGTGACAGGCCACCAGCCTGATGTCACCCCAGTTACTGTCAGCCTCTGAGCCCGACCCACCAGCCAATTGCTCACCCAGTGTATTACGGACTTGTCTGGCTGGGTGCTGTGACATCCATCACAGAAGGATGCTGTGAGCAACCATATCAAAAGCTTTGCTAAAATCAAAAAACCCCACATTTCCTGGCCTCCCTTGGTCAGCTAGATGGATGATCTTGTCATAAAAGGAAATTAAGTTAGTTGAGCAGGACTTTCCCCTGGGGAACCCGTGCTGGCTGTGACCAATGACTGCATTGTCTCTCAAGTGTTTTTCCATAACTCCCAGAATAACCTTCTCCATAATTTTACCAGGCACTGAAGTGAGACTGGCAGGCTCACTGCCAGGGTCTTCCTTCTTACCCTTCTGGAAAACTGGGACAACACTTGCCAGCTTCCAGTTGGCTGGGAGCTCTCGAGATTCCCAAGACCATCAAAAAATAATGGTGAGAGGTCCCATGATAACATCAGCCAGCTCTGGCAATACCCTGGGATGAATCCTGCTGGGCTTGCGAGCATCCAGCTAGAGCAACAAGTCTCAAACTAGACGGGGGTTTCTGGTTTCATCACTGCCTTGAAAGACACAGGCTGGAGATTCTGAAAGAGTCACTGGGAAATTCCAGAGGGTGTTTTGCAACTGAGTCTGGCTGTGGGTTGAGTTCCTGGTTGGGACATCAGGCTGCACGGTGCCTTCATCCTGGAGTGATAGAAATGGGGGACACCTTCTTGCCTTAACTTTTACCTAGTTGTTTTGTCGTGAACAGCCCCTCGCAGAAAGCGTATGGCATAAAATTCCATCAAGAGAAGGGATTTCTGCTCACGTTTCATGAGCAAAACAAACACCATGGTAATGATTTGAGGAACGAAAGGAGCTCCCCTGGGAGCTGGGGCCAGAAGCTCCTTGGTAGCAACCCCAGGACGAGCTGCTGCCTCACCGCTTGCCCTGCTGACCTCTTCAGTGCCAGATCCTGAGATCAGCTGGGTTTATGGATGCTTGCCACCGGAGGGTGGGTCTGCCCAGCAGATGTGGCTGATCCCCTCTGCCTCCCTGCAGCAGCTCCCCGCCTTGCAGACTCTTCCCTCACATCAGCATTGCCTTTCTCCATCTCTGGATTGCCCTGAAAAACAAACAGAAACGAGAGCTCATCTGTTTTGAACTGCCCTTTCCTAGAGCTCAGCATCACTGCACGAGTACACTGCGTGTAGGACATCCAGTGATGAAGGATCTCAGGAGCATGTGGTTGCTACCAAGCGGAAGTCCACATGTAGTTAAGAGCAGCCCCGACCGGTGCGGGGACCCAGGCATCAGCTGAGGGACAGAGTCATCCCCCTTTCTGCACATGGCCGGGGTCTCCAGCACGCAAGGCTTGCTTCTCCATGCTTTGGCCCATGTGGGGTTGGACCGGTTTAAATGCAGGCAGCAGCAGAGTCCCACGTAGCTGCTCTTTGGCTGAACTTTGCGATGTCTTTGACCCCTCCCATACTTCCCCACGCCACAGCTGTGTGAGAAAAGCCCTCTCCTCTTGGGACACTTCATGGCAGGCAGCATCCGGGAAGTCCCTGTCACAGCTTCCCAGCGTAATCCCAGCACACAGCTCTTTCGGGTCAGTATCCCCAAGCCCAAGGTGCTGTGCCTGATCTCCAGGGGTTGGTACTGTCCATCCTAGGAGCAGCGTGGCAGTGGGGATGGGGACATCTGCTTTCAGCTTTGAACTTGATGGACGTTGCCCTGCTCCTGCAGTACCTTTTCTCCCTCCAAATCCACCTGGAGTGGAAATCAGACGGGAAGGACCTGCTCAATCCCCAAGGGGCTCGGTGTCCTTGCGTGTCGGCCAGCTTTCAGGGCCAAAGCAAGGTAGTACTCACGCTCCTGGGAGTGCTACCACGCTGTTCTCTGCTTTTCAGAGCCTGTGCCCCAGCCTGAGCTCCAGTGCAGTTCGAACCTGGCAGGCTTGCCCATCAAGCTGGTCTGCGCTGTGCCAGAGGGAACGGTGGCTTCCATCTCCTGGAAGAAGGATGGCCATCCTCTTCCCCCCGAAAAGTGCCATGGGCTCTCTGGAGACCTCACCGTGCTGCAGATAAGGAAGGGGGAGAAGTCGGACTGTGGCTCCTACTCCTGCAACGTCAGCAATGTGATAAGCTGGAAGGAGGCAGCCCTGAACCTGACGGTGACAGGTTAGCCTTGCCGAGCCCGGCGGTCGGTCGTGCCATCACAGGTCCACCCCACAGACTGCAACGCTCCCTCATGGGCTCTTCCCCGAGCAAGGGAGACCCTGGTCTCATCCCTCGGGTTTTCCACCATTTTGCAGTCTCCTGGGATCGCCACTCTGTGTTTCGGGGTTGTCCCCAGCGCGGGGTTTCTGTCCTGCCATGCCTTGCAGGTCTCACACCTCCTCTACACCACGTGCAGAGGCTGGCCGTCGTCACGCTGATGCTCGCTGCCTTCTCCGCCACCAGCTTCATCGTCCTGCTCTGTCAGCTGAGGGACCACAAGTTCGGTGAGTGCCAGGACTGCACCCCAGCCCCCCAGACCAAACCCCTCTCTCTCCACCGTGGACGGGGCAGACAGCAGAAAGCCTCAGCCAAGCTCCTTCCCCCAGTTGTCCTGATTCACTTCGGGAGCGGGAGGAAATGCGCTCAGCTCGTGCATTTCTTCCTTATGACTCTGTATCTTGCGTAGATCATAAAACTCCCGAGAAGGAGCTAATCCCACATGGCTTTGTGAGAGCTGGAGCCAAAAACATTGCAGTACCAAGTCATTCCTTGGGCATCCCTGGGAAGAAATAAAAAGTGTGGGACACGCAGGCTGCATGGGAAGAGCCTTCCCGTGTGGGCTTGGCCAAAGATCACGTCTCCTGGGTTTGGTGACCAAGCACACTGGTGTTTGGGTCATGGCACTGGATCCGTACCCAAGGAGCATATAGATTAATGTGGGTGCTTCAGCAGCAACACATGCATTGATAATCAGAAAACAAACCTAAAGACATAGCCAACAGCAAGTCCTCCCAGTCTTCGTAATCTGCTAGTGCGTTCTTCTACCCACCGGGAATCATCCCCAGAATAACGGCGACCATCTGGAGAGCAGAGGTGAAGCCCTACTGCTGGCAGGGAAGGCATCATTCTCCCACGTGTGTTTGTCTCTCTGCATTAACGCAGGGGACGTGCAGACTGTGGCGTCGGGTCTTGCCTTTAGGGGTAATCTCCCCAAGGAGCCCTCCATGCCTGGTGCTTGTGGCAAGAGCTTCTGCCATGTAGGCTTCCCCCCATGGAGCGGGTCTCCAGAGGAAACCCAGCACTTGTCAGGTCATTATCGGAGGCAAAAACTGGGGCAGAAGCATTGTAAAGTGCCTCACTAGGTGGAACTGGTGTCTGGTTCGGTGTGGGACAACCCCAAACCTGGCTGGCTTCTCCTGGTTCCTCCTGAAGCCAAAGCCTTGAAAGTTCACCAGGTTTTCTTTTTAGGGTTTCGAAACCTCAGGGATTCAATACTTTACCGAGAAAACCTGTGCTTGTTGTTTATCTTCCCTTTGCCGGCTGCACCCATCCTGTCTGCGTGGTACTGAGTACGTCTGCCTTTCTTCCCAGGAAAGGAAGCACAGAAACCTTTAAGTCTGTCCACCCACGGACTGCTGTGCATCTGCTCTCTCCTCCTGCTCGCCACCTCCATCATCTGGATGCAGGAAGAAGGTAGGATTCGTTGACCCTGATTTACCCTTGGTTGCTTCAATGTCTCATCTTTCTTTAGAAAAGAAACCTTAAGAAACCAGACCTTAAGGAACCGAGGGCGACGGACACGAAGCTCAGCTGTTCCACAGCTGCTCCGTAGCCAGTTCTTCCTTGCCCCAGGCTCAGGCTGCCTACTCGTCTTGCCAGGGGAGCTCATCTGCTGCCTGCTGAGCTGCAAGCGGCCCTTTAGGCAAACAAGCCCAAGGAACCCCCCACCCCAAAACACGCGGGTCTTCTCCTCACTCTCTGTTGAAAGAAGGGTGCTGTACATTTATAGTAAATATTGCTTGCTACCAACTTCCAGGATAAAAACTGTCCTCAGCTGTAGGATGTGGTCCCTGGGCAGCAGCCGAGCCAGCGCAGCTTCCAGCCCCGTCCCCAGGCTGTGGGGACCCTCCAGACCCCGACTCCTGCCGCACAGCCCCGTGGCCCGGCGTGATGGAGCCTGCACCCCCTGGCCAGCTTGCCTTATTCCGAGACCGTTGCCTCCACCGGTTTCCATCTCACCTTCTGGTTTGCCTCGGCTCCCACAGGTCCTTCTGCTGCCTTCGTCTTGCTGGGGCTGTTCTTCTTTGCTGCGGCGATAGGAACTGCCCAGGCGGCAGCAGCAGCGGTGTGGACACCAGCAGCTCTCAGCCACTCCAGCACCAACACGTGTAAGCAGCTGTTTGTGATCTAAACCTCTGGTGGAAGTGGCCTGATGAGAGCCCAGCAGTGAACTCCTTGGGTTTCCACTCCCAGGAGGGAGCAGGGGCTCAGCACGCTGCTGGGCCACCCGTCCAGAGACCTTGCCCACCCTCCCACCAAAGCCCAGCTCCTCCGCGTGCCAGCCTGCGCTCCGTACGCGTTTTCCTCTCATCCGTCAGCAATTTTTCCTTCTCCCAGGGTACCCTGTCATCCGGAACTCTACAGCCCCCACCACACTGATCGTCAACTTGTTGTTCACCATCCTCTTGCTCCACAAGATCCAGCAGCTCCACGGTAAGAGGTGCCCTGAGTTTGCACAGCTCGTGCCCTTGCTCGCGTTCCTTCTGGGGAGCGGTGGGGTATCTGGGGGGGGGTTTGGCTTCACCGAGGGCAGGGAGAGTCCTTAGGTGGCTTTGCATGGCTGGTCCTGCAAGAACCCTTGCTGTAGCCAATGCAGTCGCTGCAGCTTCGCGCTGAGCGGGGAGGTCATAGCTCTTGGGTAGCAAAGCAAGGTTCGCCCCGGTGGCTCCATGATTTGAAACACAGGGATCCCCCCCGTCTCCGCCGCGTGGGGAGCCCCTGGATTAAATTCACGGCACCTGAACGTTCAAAGGGGGCTGCTGGTCAGAGAAGCTGCTGGCAGGTTGTCCCTTTCCCTTCGGCAGAGCGAGGCTGCTCGGAGGCCGTTGACGTGACGATGAGCTGCGTCCTCGCTGCTGCCGCAGTCTCCGTAACGCTACTGCTCCTCCACCTCCTCTGGTGTAAGTAGCCCCGCGGTTTCCATCCAGGACCCCCAACCAGCTGCTCAGCCACTGAGACCCCCCCAGCTCAGCCTCCCCTTGCAGCGGGTAGGGGCAAAGATGCTTTCAGTTAGGTAGAAAACAGACTTCTCTTTTCAAGAGCGGGACTGTCCAAATCCACCAAGCACACAGCTCTGGTGTCCACCCTTTTAGGAAAGCCACAGCAGGCTCTGGTCCCTGCCTGCGGTCCTCGCCAGCACCTCTGCTTTCTCCACGGATGCTCAAGGAAAGCAAGCTTCTCCTCCAGAGCATCCTACCATGGTCTTTCCTAGAGATAGCCATACCCTGATCAAAAAAACTCAGCTTTGCGAGGAGAAAACTACCTGATAAACAGCCAGAAATAGGTCTGGGAACATCTTGTGACCCAGGAGAGCAGCTGACCAGTCACACCAGTGAAGTGCGGCCAGCAGAGTGAGGTCAGGTCGTTCATTTTCCATCCCTCCAGCTCCAGGGTGGGAGGGAAGAGATCAGGGAGGTGATTTCCACGCATCTGCTGTGGCTTTCCAGCTTCTCCTTTCAAAGTTCCCGATTTCTGCGGTCTCACCACGTGAATCCCCTCGTTGCCGTGATTCGCAGTTGTATCTGGCCTCCCCCTGCATGGGCTCTGCGGTGGCCCGGGCTCAGGGGCTGGCTGGCTTCCCAAAATCCCTGGCTCAGCCTTCGGGATCACACGTAGCACCTCAAGGAACTGCTGAGGAGGAGGGTCAGCAGCGTGTTGAGGAGAGGACGCCCTCGGGGAGTGGACTGAAGGACTCCCCGGGGTGCATGGAGCGTTTCCAAGTCTGAAATACAGGAAATACGGCAGGGACTCCGTTCAGTTCTCCATAGGCAGAATTCCACTCTCCATGCTGCCTTCTCGCTTCCCCCCCCCCCCCCCC
>Ga0065711_1008484_pt1 | contig 12747 bp, 7 predicted proteins | sample Hoacrofraction12_FD_59098 | JGI IMG/M metagenome (GOLD analysis project Ga0065711, IMG submission 59098) | Hoatzin crop microbial communities from Cojedes, Venezuela - Epithelial fraction 12 v2 (version 2) | ecosystem: Host-associated > Birds > Digestive system > Esophagus > Crop | place...
GACAGCTGGCTGAACATGAGCCAGCAGTGTGCCCAGGTGGTCAAGAAGGACAAGGGCATCCTCGTTTGTATCAGGAATAGTGTGGCCAGCAGGAGTAGGGAGGTGATCATGCCCCTGTACTCAGCACTGGGGAGGCCGCACCTCGAGTACTGTGTTTGGTTTTGGGCCCTTCACTACAAGAAGGACTTTGAGTTGCTGGAGTGTGTCCAGGGAAGGGCAACAAAGCTGATGAAGTGTCTAGAGAAAGAGTCTTAGAAGGAGCGGCTGAGGGAGCTGGTCTCTTTCCCCCCATGCTGTTGCTGTGAGTAACCTCTTGCAGCTGAAAATGTAATCTCTAGTCCTTTTTGTCTGAAAACCAATAAAACCGATACCTCATTTGCAAAGAGGAACATAAAGACACTGCTTTTTTTTAACTGCTAGCATGTGGAGCAGGAATACTTTAGTTTGGAACATAGTTGTTCTGATTTATCTAGATAGATCTCCCAGGTAATGCACCATGTCAATGCATGTTTTCCATGCCAGGTGGTGGGAGATGCTGTCTGGGAAAGGACAGGACTTTTGGGCACATATTTCAGTTTGTATGTCTCTGAGACAGCTGTACTCCCACTCGTAAATTGTATGAGGAAGAAAGTGTCTCTTGGATGTAGTCATAGGATTAGACCTGACGCAGGAATGAGGATATACTTCAATTATTTTGGAGGGGCTTTTGTACTGAATGCCCCGTCAGGAAGGGAAACAAAGCTCAATTTTTCATAAATCTCCTTATAAATTGAAGTAGAGGGAAAACCAAACTCCAGCTGCCTTTTGGACAATGGAGAGTGGTAGGGTGAGGAGATCACGAAGAGAAGTGTGTTCTGGCAGAGCTGTAGGAAGATGTGTTTGGAGGAAGAGAGGGATTTTCTGGGGAGGTGGGAGATGAGCAGGAACCAGTGAATGGAGATGTGTTTCAAGGATCAGAAGTGGAAATTTTGCATTTGATGAAGGGAATTAATGAGAAGATATTTGCAGCCTGAGTAGTTTTCAGCAGTCTGACTACACAGATGGTCTGTGGGACAAGAGAACCTGTGGCATTGCACAGGCTGTCAGTTTGCTTCATTCAGCACATACCACCACACTCTGGGGGGTACTTTACAGGGCCGGTGGTGCTTGAGCTGTATGTTGTTGTTGTTGCTGTTTTTCCCTTACAAGAGTGTTCATCCTTATGCTGCTGTAGCACTTTCCCCAGTCTGCAGATAAGTGGCATTTAACATCAAATTTACATAGGTACTGGTCCTTCAGCCCTGCTGTTGTGAAGCTGTATTGGATATTATAAACTCCCTGTGTGAGATTATTACTGCAGTTCATGACAAAAGACAAGCTCCCAGGTCACAGGAAAACCGCAATCCTAGTGCACTCCTCAGATCTTTCTGGTTTCTGACTGTCTTGCTGAAAGTAGGTCTTGCAGTTTTAACGTGCAAAGAACCTTCCAGCTGATAAACTGCTGAAGCACTATTTTTGAACACTAGTTACAGAGCAGTCCAGAGACATGTCCCATGAGATAATCCAGGTGTGAGTAGCCTGTACACCTGTGAGTGATAACTGCTGGAATCCCAAGTTGATAGAAAGCTGCACTAAGTAGGCACCAGTGTGAACCTGTGGTGGCAGTGACTAAAAGGATTGCTCAACTGTATACACACCAGAATTAACTCTGCAATCTACATCTTCGCAGATGAGAGGGATAGTAAAAAGAATACAGTTCATACACATAGGAAGCACAGTATTTCTCAGCATTGTCCCCTCCAGGAAGCAAGGGGTACAATTGAGCTGGCACCACAGAAAGCACCCACTTCTCCAGAACCAGTCAACAGAGGAATGGCCGTTACGCTCCTTCTCCGACAAAACCAGTTTGCATTATAGGGGAAATATTTTTCATTCTTCATAGGTGTTGCTTAAACTGCTCTCAGTTAGGGATCAGAATGAGGAAACTGGTTTTCCATCCTAGAACTTGATTTTGCACTGGAGTGCTGAGAATGAAGGAGCCTTGTTTCAGCCTGTGACTGATCTCTGTCACGAGCCATCATTAATAAGACCATGTCAGAATGCTCCCAAAACACCTCCTGAAGGTCTTGTTCCTTCAAATGCCATTGAAATTCAGTGAGGTTTTGTGTTACTTTCCAGAGGAACAGAATGTGGCCTAAAAGAGATTGCAACAGCAGTACAAAGATGAATGGGAGAAATGGAGCAGGAAAATATGAAAATTTATGGAAGAAGGGAACTAGAGTGAATGAAAAGGGAAAAACAATTCAGAAGGGAAGATATTAATAAATTAGTGTAGAATCACTATCACATCAGAAGTTATTTTGGCCCAAGAACTTAGTCTTGAAATTGGGTTGAGTTTGGGATTTAGAGGTCTAACTGGTTCTAACTACTGTGGCGGTCTTTTCTTCCTCCATTTAACCTGAAGAGCTCACTAGCAAACCAAGCACATTTTTCTTACTTGTTGATTAATTCACCTACTTGGACGTGATCACAGGAACCAATAAGCAGAGGCTCTCTAATGCCACTTCTATCAATGGAAAACTGTTTAATATTCCATACTCATCATATGTCTGAATGTTTAACTTCTGCTTTGCCAGGCTTCCAAGAAAAGTGGTTTAGCAATTTCCAGCTCAACACATTGCCACAAAAGACTGGAGAAAATAAATACAATGTAGTGGTTTCTCTCCCTTGAGGAGTGTTTACACACTTGAGCATTGCTCCAAAAGCCAACATTGCAGCAGAGAGTTGAGATATTTTGCAAACCATAACAAGTGAATGGCTCTTTTCAAGACCTGTAGTTTTTATGCTTCATGCATACATTTTCTTCTAGGAGCCACATTTCTGCTTCAACCAAATTTTCACCTGTGCCTGAAGATCTTCTTTTTGTCTTTTATGCAGGCAGCAGTACTGCAGTGTTCCTGGTTATTAAGTAACCTACTCTGCCTTTGCATGACAAGACAGAGCAAACTGATCTAACTGTGGTTTGGAGATGGCTGAGAAGTACACAGTCATACTGAAAAAAATCACATCACTTTCTGGTTTTTTTTTTCAAAAAGTTAAAAATGAAAAACACCAAACTTTGACTATTATGCATCCTGTTTCATAATGCTAAAATAAAGTTTTCCAGAGAATAATAATTTTCTTATTTATTTCCTGAGTAGATCCCATGTTCATACATTCTCAAGGGGGCGAATTTGTTTTTAGCTCACACACAACATAAAAACCACCTTGTTCTTACTGAGCTGAGACAGTGTCTTGATTATGTTCATGGACAAACCTACCTCAACATATTCTCTTTTTTCTTGGGGAGCAGGTTGCTGCTGAATTACCCTCTGAAAAACATACTGTCCTTGAACAAACCAGCTCTAACATTTACATCCCCTGGAAAGGTTAACTGTAGAGGACTTAGCAGGGACAAGAGGGTTCAAGGAAGGCACTTCCACACCAGAGCTCTGGGTTTTCACTGTTCAAGAGCTGTTGCCAGCAAAGGCACACTCAGGGGGATTCAGGCGGGGTAAGCCTTCTCTTTGATCCACACTTCTCAAAGTTATTCATGAAATTAGTGTTGACATATATGTTAGGCAGAGCAGCACAGAAGGGCCCACCTCAGGTCAAAATGCCCCCCACAATTTTCAAATGCACTCTACTCCCAAGAAGAATGTGGTTCTTTACAGAGCAGCACAGCTGCTAGAGACTTGGAAAAAGGCTTCCTCACATCAAAAGGTCTCAACGAATTTAATTTTCTACTCAGACCTGTCCTAAAGCTGACCATACATAAAATCATCCAGACAGGCCTTACTTGGGCTTGTTTTAAGAATTTAACAATTGTGACATATGGAGGGGGATGGTGTGCAGTTGTTTCCATCTGGGAGGTACTGTTCTGTTTCCCTTTTAGGTTATAGATCATAGAATCAGAGTATCATAGAACAGTAAGGGTTGGAAGGGACCTTGAAGATCATCTGGTTTCAACCTCCCTGCAATGGGCAGGGACATCTTCCACTACACCAGGTTACTCAGAGCTCCATCCAACCTGACCTTGAACACTGCCAGGGAGGGGGCAGCCACAAATTCTCTGGGCTACATGTTACTGTGTTTCACCACTCTCATGGTGAAGAATTTGTTCCTAATATCTAATCTAAATCTGCCCTCTTTTAGTTTAAAGCCATTCCCCCTTGTCCTATCACTACATACCCTTGTGAGAAGTCCCTCTCTAGCCTCCCTGTAGGCCCCCTCAGGTATTGGAAGGCTGCTATAATGTCACCCCAGAGCCTTCTCATCTCTAGGCTGAACAGCCCCAACTCTCTTAGCCTCTCCTCATAGGAGAGGTGCTCCAGCCCTCTGATCATCTTCGTGGCCCTCCTCTGGACCCGTTACAACACATCCATGTCCTTCTGATGTTGGGAGTTCCAGAGCTGAATGCAGGACTCCAGGTGAGGTCTCACGAGAGTGGAGTAAAGGGGCAGAATCACCTCCCTCGACCTGCTGGCCATGCTTCTCTTGATGCAGCCCAGGATGCGGCTGGCTTTCTGGGCTGCAAGCACACATTGCCGGCTCATGTTGAGCTTCTTGTCCACCAGTACCCCCAAGTCCTCCTCCTCAGGGCTGCTCTCGAGCCACTCTCCACCCAGCCTGTACTTGTGTTTGGGATTGCCCTGACCAACATGCAGGACCTTGCACTTGGCCTTGGAACCATCAGGGTGTCTTTCTCCAAATGCTAGAAGGGAAGAAAGAGGCAGGCAGGCCTTCACTTCACATTGCTGGTTCAGCATGGTGTGGTCTTGAGAGGAGAGAGATGGAATAAGAAGTTAAAGCCTAAAGTCTCTTCAGGCAGTGGTAGCAAGGACTTAGAAGTTTTGTTTTGCTGTAGCACCGAATACCCATTTCCACACATGTGTGAGCTCTTTGAGACAGGTATAACACTTACAAGGACAGGAATCAATGATATCTGGTCTGACAGATCACATCAGGTATAAACTCATTAGAAAGAAGATTGCTTTGTGCTGGAACTTGCTTTTCTGACAGCAGAACAGGCTTGTGAGTCACAAAACACCGGTACACATAAAACACAAGCAGCTCTGATGAAGTGCAGCCTGTACCTGTTGGGTGATATTCAGCCTGTTGGACTTCAAGGTTTCTGATGAGGGCTTACTAATTAAGACTGGGAAAAAGTTGTTAAAAAAAGGGTATTTTTTGAAGCCTGGATAGGAGCAAGGGCAACAAAAAGGGCAGTTGTCTCTAGGGAAAACTGAGCTGGAGCTAAATCTGCTAGAGGCTGCCAGCCAGACAATCCTCCCATTTCCAAGTAACTGTGGAAGAGAAGGGCAGGGTGAGGAATGAAAGAAGTTCTTGAAGGTTCTGAAGAGTTTGTCAAGCCTGAAAGAGAGCATTTGGAGAAAATGAGAATTTTGTCTGCTGGAAGATGCAGAGAAACTGAAAGAACAACATAAGCAGAAAATACCAATCTGGCACTAAACTCACGTCTTCTTTTTTCTGTCAGTAAAGTGTCTGGTAGAGTTGGAGTAGTCAAAGATGAAAAAGGTGATTGGAACTAGATCAAGAAGTGTAGCGATAATGAAAAAAAATTATTAAAACATGCAAAACTTAGATAGCTTAGATTCATTTTGTGTGACTGGATCAATAGCGGCTATAAAGAGGCACTGTTGAATCCGTCACCTGTTAATGGGCAAAGTGTGCTACAAAAGGGACAATGAGAGTCAAATATGCCTGTTATGGAGCCAGGTGAAAAATCATAAATGAGAAAGAAAAAGAAATCATGCTCATTTTCTGGGGTAGAAGAATTTTCTGACAGAGTGGGATATTTTGCTGTTGCTGCACCTAGGCCAGCGGCATTGTCTGAAATTGCTTCTGATGTCTCAACTCTCCAGTATCTATGATAGAAGAATTTGGAAGCTATACAACCCTCACATTCAGATTGAGATTGTATTGACCTCTGCAGATATTAAACCAATATCTTGATCTCTCTGCTCTTTCTCAGAAAGGCAAATACCTGTTTGCACTAATGACACTACATTAAATACCAGAAACATGTTTTAAAAACAGAAAACAAGAGGTTGAGAGGAAAAGGGGTATAAAGACAATTTCAAGTTCGAGCACGAAGAAGAACAAAGGCTTTGACTATAGCTTTGTGCAGCAAACTCCAGTAGGCATTCAATATCCTGCCCACCCATCCAGAGGTGGATGTGTCTATCACAGCAGTGGAAAAACAACATATACTTACAGCTCAGCCACCTCGGTTCACAACCTGGTGCTTTTGCTCCAACTGACCTCTGTCAGCATTAAACTTGAGTATCTCAGTGAGCTGGCATGGCAGTTCCAGGTCATACATTCCTCTCCAGTGCTTCTGCTGTAGAGGTAACCAAATGTCTACCATGGCAAAAGACATGAGAGTAGGAGACTTTTAATTTCTGAAGGCGGGTCCACCAAACTTCATCTGCAAGCAGTCTTGAGGTCTACAAAAATATATGTGTGGGAGAATCTTTTTGGTAGACTACCTAATAGCTGTATGCCTGGCTACCGTGACTCTGTATTTAACAACACGATTACTTCCATCCTCCAAAAGAAGTGGTCTTGTACTTTTTGAAGACTGAAGCAGTAACACAAAATATAACAGAGAGAGGATAGTTGTTTTCTTTAAGACCAAAATGTTAAAAAACTTGCCTAGTTACAAAACTGCCTTGAAAGATGTCTATTGCAATCCACTCGGCACACAAACTGGGAAGGACATTTTGTCATGAAATACAACAATGTTGCCATTATCTCATCTGAATTAAATGACTACTTAATGTCAGGTTATTAAGTTTCAGGTTCCTTGTCTGCGGAAATTACGAATCTTGCTTTCTAACCACTTTCAGTTATGGCCGGTGGAGGCAATGCTTCCTAATGTCCATTCTGCGTCTTTGCACCATAACTACCCAATTCTGCAAGGTATTAGGAATGCGAATGTCTTTAAGAGGACAAAAGGAGCAGTGCACTCCCCAGGACTGCTTCTCATTTAATCATGGAATGTTGTGGTTAGTAAGAATGCTGTGAAACTAGGTCTAATTCTCTGATAAATTCACTGTTTTCCTGTAAATACAGAGATTTCAGGGAGAGTGATTGGCTATTAGGGAACAATGGCCTATGAATAAAGTGACTATTCCATTACTGCAGGGCTTGGTAAAGGACAACAGAAGACCATGTGCACCGAGAAGGTGGAAAACAACTGAATTGATACCGTGAGAAACATGACTTAGTGAACAACAGCAAGTGATAGGGTCAGGGCTGGAGACTTTATCACGTTGAACTGTAGGTGTATGAAATGACTCTTAGAACTAACATGAATGCAAACAGAAAAAGGACTCTGCATAGATTTTTTCTTTAATGTGACTGCTTGTCATGGATATAGGATTTAAAACACATCATAAATGAAAAGATAAAAATAAAAACACCCATCTGCACTATTCAGAATATTACAATGAGATTCAATTGAGACAATGGAGGAACCTATAGGAAACACCAGATGTCAGAGAAGATTGTGAATCAAGTGTTTGAAGAATGGACAAAATTGTTAGACTGAGGGCAGAATTCACACAAAGTCAAAATAAACTTCAGCTCCTTTGACTGCAGATTAGTTGTTCTAGTTTTAAGTTTCTTCCAACAACGGTATGTCTTTAAAATACATTGGTGAACTCTCTGTCAGTAGAGGAAAAGGTAATTTCACTAAGAGAATTCATTTTGAAAAATTCGATGGAAGATCTGTGTTATCCTGTCAATGCGCTAAAGGGAGACTTGAAATAAACTGCGCTAAGGGCATTCCCCATAGCAGGACTAAAGCATCTTCAGTTCCTGCAAAAAATTCAAATGACAAAGCAATGGTCAAAATTCTCACCCAGGTGAACAAAGCCAGATCAGCCACAGGTTTCTCACCCAGGTGAACAAAAACCAGATCAAGCACAGGTCCTTGGTATTAGCGTTTCTGTGAGTAAAGTTTAAGAAATTGTAGTTTACTGCTACTGGGTAAAAAATCTTGCTTTTTTCTGCGGTAGAAACACGGAACATGAACAATGGAGCGTTAAGATGTGCAAATATTTGTCAGCTGCTCCTCAATGACCTGTAATGATTTTTGCATGCAAAAGCTTCAAAATAATGAGATTTCCTTGGTAGATTTCACCTGTTATTGGCAAAATGTGCATTTAAGTATTAGTTTATACACAAATGTGTGCCAATAAATGCTTCATTGATTGTGTTGAGCTATCAGCTCTAATTGGCAGGAATTTACCTCCGAGAGTTCATCTGTGTGCACTTACTTGTGTCAGCTTGAACCTGTTTATTCTAAAATTTTGTAAAGTAAGGTGCAAAATGGAGCAGACTTCCTCTGAAGAGTCAATGTATATAATGGCCAGAGATAAGCATCCCTCGGCAGAAAGAATATAAGGAACCTCCACTAAATAAATCAATGTTTGAATTGCTGCAATAATTGAAGGTAGAGGTGCCCAACTATGCATGGAGGCAAGTAGGCACTGAGATATACACATTTTAAGTATTTCTTCATCCCAGATTCAATTTACATTTAAAAATAACTGTTTGTAGTAAAAACCAAAAACAAATCCTCAAACTTGATCTGCAGAAACAACTGCAAACAGTTTTTCGTATTTTAGAAAATGTTTGTGCACTGCCTATCTGTGAAGAGGAAGGAAAATAATATTAGCAGGGCTGTACTCTCAGCAGGTGCTAATCCCTCAGAAGAGTAATTCTGATTTAGACAGGTTGAAATTTTTCTTGATTGCAAGTCAGTAGATTAAAAATCACACCTTAGAAGTCTCTTCTGTTGTAATGCATGAGATTTGCGGTATGCATGGGTTGAGGAAAAGAAGTTGTCTCATGCTGACAATACCAAACCAGTGATAACAGAAGATTCTTTGGGCTTCTAATGGTGAAGTAATACGTAATTGCATTTATTATAAAAGATAAGTAATTCCATTACATTCTAAATAAATAAATAAACAAATAAATTCTTCACACATCCTTCCTATTTCGATACTTCTATGCACTGTTTTCTATTGAAATGACCCAATGAAAATGATATTGCATGTACTGCAAAATGATGTGGTTATGTATACATGCATAGAGTAGGAAGAGTTTTGTTAATAACTGTTTAAAGAATGCAATAAGTTTACATGGATTTTAAGATTTAAATACACATTAAGCTAGAAACATAGGATGATAAAATTATTAATTTATTATTATACTTGAAATTATGCATGATATATAAAACATAGTAATGTTATGGATAATTAGTTGTAGTTAATTATGATGTAGTCCTTTTTTAATATACACAGTTACTTTAGGCAATATATTTTAACGCTGTACCTTTTGTAAAGTTTTCATTTCTCTTCATAAGAAGTGTAGGACTTTGTGTCCTCTCACAGTTGCATGGCTGCAAGACATCTGAGCTCTGGGTGTCTTTCACCACATACCCTGGCCAGGAATATGTTGAGCTGAGGAGTCTTAAGAAAGCTTGAAGAACTTTATTTTCAGTCCCAGAGGACTTACACAATTCCAGCTGCTGGCAAAGGCATAGTCCCAAACCATAGCCTCCTCCTTCAGAAGAGTGAGTAAGTGATGAGCTTCAGTGGCAGAGGTCATTTACCAGTGTTTCACAGCAACAGCCTTTGCCCTGCTGTTTCACTCCAGCGCAATGCTGGATACAATTTCTGTGGAACCTGTGAAAATTCTCAGAATCACAGAATCACAGAATGGTAGGTGTTGGAAGGGACCTCTGTGGGTCATCTAGTCCAATCCCCCCACCAAAGCAGGGTCACCTACAGCAGGCTGCACAGGACCTTGTCCAGGCGGGTCTTGAATATCTCCAGAGAAGGAGACTCCACAACCTCCCTGGGCAGCCTCTTCCCCTGATTTTCTTCCAAAACTCGTGGTTCTTCCCGGAGTGAAACTGAGGAGGTCATGCTGAGCAGCAGAGACATCTCTGCACTTTCATGTGGTGGGGAAGTAACAGTGTAGGATGTGAGCACCCTTCCCTCCAGCCTTTTGGAGAGGAGGGGGAGCAGGGCAGGCAGAAGAAAGTAAGAAATCTGCAAAGCCCTGGTCCACAGCACACGCTGATCCTCTATCTGACAGTCACTGTGCCGATCTGAGGGAGACACTGAGGACTTGCCTGCTCAGTCCCTCTGAATCACGGCTGCTCCCCTGAGCTCATGCCACATTTCTGCTTACCACTAACTGCTTGATTTGGTTCATAATTGTGATGCTCACCCAGGGAAAGGAACTCTGAAATTGGAATTTAATCAAATTGGCTCACTCCGCGGTAGGGGTAGTAAGCGGAGGACGAAAGGAAGAAATTGCAGAGTTTACCTGGCTCTGCAGAAAATCGTATGTGACCTTGGTTATTTATCATCTCAGCCTGTGTGGTTTTCTGAGTGTATAGAAACTGTTTTCCCCCTCTGTCGTGTGAAATGAGTGGCATGTTCAAGTATACAGAACACACTCAAGTGTGAAGAGCAAATGTGAGAGCTTGTTGGCTCCACTGAATGGAAACATAAAGACATTTTTTGAACAAAAATATTTCAAAGTTTGACTTTTTCTTCCTTCTTTTCTTTTAAGGTATTCTTAGATTATTCCTGTTGTCACTCAACATAATTTGGTAATACATCTTTTTACATTCAGATTTCAAATACAAGATGTAAGATTAATTTAATAGGCCAGCACTAAATGCTATTGTTTTCCCAGTTTCTCTTTGTCAACAAGAAGACAGCAGGGATTTCTCTTTGCGTTCCACAGCTGATCAACCATTTGCAATGCAATTTTACGAGTCTCCTGGAATGCCTTTAGTATACAGCATAAAAACTTTTAAAAAACCCCAAAACCCAACAACACTTTACCCTTCAAAATGACAGAAAAGATGCATTTTAGAATCACAGAATTACAAAATCAAGTGTGTGGGAAGGGTTATTAGGAGACCTCCAGTTCAATCTGCTGCTCAGAGTAACACCAACCAGAGTAAGTTGCCCAGAGCTGCCTCTAGCTGAGTTTTGAATGTCCCCAAGGATAGAGATCCCACAGCCTCACTCTAAACTTCTAGACAAATCACTGCAGGAAATATACATTAAGGAATCAGTGATGTATATCAGATAGGTGGATGAAAGAAAATAAATACATCTGTGAGCTTAAAGTTCCAAGAGCTTACCAAATAAAGCATACCAGGACTTTTTTATGAATGTTGCCCTCTTGCAGTCTTTCGTTCTCACCACTAGAATTTTATTACAGACCTAGCCCTGTGATATCTAGAGTCACTGTCATAACCATGAGAATCTGAAGAAATCTAAAGTTTTCAGGCACAGTATGCTGGCCTTGAGGAAGGGGAAGAGATTATAGATATTTTTCTTGAACTACCTAGCGAGCTGTATTCTGTCAAGGAAAACAGGAACTATCAAATTGCTGCCTTGCATTCACCTCTGTTGTTTCTATATTAGGGTTAAAAGGCTTTGACTAGTGTTTGGGGTTTATCTTCACCTCTGAGAAGTGGTAATCAGAGTAAAAACAGATTGTTCCTGCTACTTGTGATGGATGGAATATAAGGAAGGGTGGTGTCATAAGGAAAGGAAAAATTAAAGTGATACTGTCCATACTTGACATGGGTTTAAGTAGAATCCGTGTTTTGCAGACTAAGGTGCTATTTCTGTCCTTGATGTGTTTTTGCTGTGCTTTCTTTAGGACAGGGACCACCCAACTGCTGTAATCCAGCAAATGTTGGAAAGTAGTTGTCTGTAAAGCTTTAAGCCCTCTCATGCAGCGTTTTAACTTCATCAGAAACCTAAAACCTGGGCTTTGTTTCCTTGTGTGCTTGCTTATTTGATTGATTGAAAACAGAAGCAAGTAGACTACGAAATTCTAAGATATTCTTTTAAAAATTGACCACTTACCATATAGTGCATGTAGGGGGATGTGTGTATATCATTAAAAGATACAGCTGTAGATAAAATAGACACCTGTGACCATTATGAGTTCAAGTGCACAAATGAAGGTGTAAATGGTGCTAACTTGTTTTGAACTGAACTGAACTGAACTAAAATAGCGTAACCACAAGAGTAAGCAAGTATTTTTTAGTCAGACATAACATATAAGCACTTTAAATGAATATGTGAAATGTAAGTACCAAAGGGGCAAAAAATGACATTGTAGTTGCACTTGGAAAGCATCCAGGTAGCAAAGAGTATCCAGACAACAATACAAACACAGGGATAGCAAATAGGCAAGACGTGCTCGTGAACACAGAGGAAAGATTACGCAAAAAATGCAGAACAATATAATCCACTTTGGCAGCTGCTGTGATTCTCTCTGGCAAGAAGAGGACAAGAGGTATAGAAACACCAAATCTAAGCAACAAGGAAAGGGATAGGAAGATGTTTCCCAATTCTGTACTCTCTATAGGAGCCTTTAGTGTCCAAAGTAAGGCCTCTGACACTGTTCCCCACAACATCCTCCTGGAGAAGCTAGCTGCCTATGGTTTGGATGGGTGTACTCTTCACTGGATAAAGAACTGGCTGAATGCCCGAGAGCAAAGGGTGGTGGTGAATAGAGTTAAGTCCAGTCAGTGGTCGGTCATGAGTGTTGTTCCCCAGGGCCCAGTTTTGGGTCCGGTCTTGTTTAAAATCTGTATCAATGATCTGTATGAGGGGATTGAGTGCTCCCTCAGTAAGTTTGCAGGTGACA
>Ga0065711_1046694_pt1 | contig 12747 bp, 9 predicted proteins | sample Hoacrofraction12_FD_59098 | JGI IMG/M metagenome (GOLD analysis project Ga0065711, IMG submission 59098) | Hoatzin crop microbial communities from Cojedes, Venezuela - Epithelial fraction 12 v2 (version 2) | ecosystem: Host-associated > Birds > Digestive system > Esophagus > Crop | place...
GGCAGGGCAGGGCTGTGGGGAGCTGGAGAGCGGCCCTGCTGCGGCGTCGCTGGGGCAGGGGCTGACGGACAGGGGGTCCTGGGCCGTGGGCAGGGAGGGGGGCCCTGGGGGGTGGGCTGGGACAGTCAGGCCCATCACTGCCCTCAGGGCCCGGAGAAAAACGACACTAACAGCAACTGTGATACCAATTAAAACATAAAAATAGTTTTACCCTGATGTCAGAAGTAAAAACGGTCCAACGGGTGAGATACAAAGCTCCACTTGCAGATAAAACTGTTGTCACACTAAAAATATCAGCAGCAACTGACACACAAAAATTCCTGTTTACAAACTCCGCAGGAAGAAGCTGTCAGATCACAACGGGCACCACCCTTCATAAACCGGCCAACAGCGTCCATCAAGCAGTGTTCAGCGTGGGGAAGACGGAGCAGGAGAAGAGGGAAATATAACTATGTAGTTACCAAAGTTAATAAAAACGCCGTTAGTGCCGTTCAGATCAGAAAGAAAAAAAAAAATTATACTTATTATACTATTATATATAAAAGGTTAAATCTTGAAATCTTCATTTGGTTTTATTTTGATTAATAGCCTCAAGATGATAATTTAACAAATTCTTCCCTGCATGATTACAGAACATACTGTCAGTATTTTGGACAAGATTGGGGATTACTTGTTTTTAGCAATGAGGAAGGCACTCCTGATGTCATCTTGTTCAAGTTTTGGAGACATTTTAGAAGATCAACATGAGGCCCCCAAACAGCTGAAAACCTTACTGCAGTTAAGATTTCAAAATGTTAAAAGTGATGCTGGATTCCAAAAAGGCAAATAGTAAGATCTTTAAATTAAAAATAACCAAGATTTAATGAGTAAAGCGTAACAGGCAAGTCACACAGAAGCATGAGAAACTAAAACTAAAGCAACATTACTCAAATACATAGCTTAACAGGAGAAAACAGGAGAACATTACGTAGTAAGGGAGATTTTTGCTTTACAATACACAAACCCCTCCCCCTATTTTTCTAAAATTTTCCCATCCTATACAAATACCACAGACATTGTTAGATGACGGAGGGATGTTATAAAGTCATTTTAAAAAAGGAAAAAAGTGCAATGTTGATCCCTTTTCACATGAACATTATGAAGTATAATTTACTTTGGTATCAGCAGGCTAGTAATCCGAATGCCCAATCCCAACAAGTAAACAGACACCCGCTACAGAAGTTTGCTACCCCAGAAACATTTCCTTAGCGAGACGGGAGCCCTACCCAAGCAGCAGTTGGAAAATGCGGGTAACAAACAAAACAAGAGACATAGCACCTACCAAAAAGAAAAGAGAATTTTGTTACAAGTCAGACAATAATGCATGTGTTCATGGATGATTGGAATCAGGGAGGCAGCAAGACTAGGCAAGCCACTGCAATGGCGAAGTATCTGAATGAACTCTTTCCCAAGCAAGGACCTAGTCTCTAAGAGGTCAATTCATTGTTCCTTTCCCCACAGCCTCCTTTACAGAAAAATTACCATGTTCCATCACAGGAAGGAGTCTCACAGAAGAAATGATGTAGCCGTACAGGAAACCTAAACACATCCACCTACAAGCAGCTTACATAGTTAAGTACCATCACCTACCACAAATTCAGAAAGAACTTCAGGTATCACAGAAAAAAATCTGTTTACAAACATTTACACTAAAATAAAGCCCTATTCTCCAGATTATTTGCAAGAAATAAATGAAGAAGCTTGAGAAATTACTCATGTAGCTCTGATTAGTTCCACTAGGAGTAACTGGAAAACACAAAACAAAAAAAAACCCTAAAATACTGGGAAAGATGCTGAGAATATAATGCCAAATTAATTTCTGCAATGATAAATCAAATTCCTCCATAATTGTTAGAACTCCCCTGAGTTCAAAACAAAGGAGGTGTGTATGTATATATAGATAGAGGGAAAATTGACATGTATCTGCAAAAGCTGACTAAAATCAACTAGGATATAACCTGTAATCCTTTTGTGGCCCGAAAATGACGTTCAGAACAATAAAGTCTTGAATTTTGGCTGCCTTCCAGCGCGAGAAGAGTGGTGTGGTTTTCCAGAAATCATCAATGCATTCTGCATTTATTAAAGCTTTGGAGATGGCAGTAAACAAAAAAAAGAAGATCTTGTCTGATGATACAGATTTTTCAGATTGGGAGAACTCAGAAATGTTAAGACTCAAAACCCAACCTATTGAAACTGCAAATATTATTAGACAATGACAGGATACAAAATACAATCAGAAAGTAAAAATGTATTGGAAATGAAGACGCTAAGCACCTCTGAACTACCAAGACCACCAGCAGAAAATTGCCTGCTAACTGCAAAAAGATCAACAGATCTTTACTTCATATTCTAAAACTATCTAAAAGAAGGAAAAAATATCAAAAGGAATTCTTAAATACATATCAAAGATATGTAATATAAAACAGTAACGCAACAAAGGCACTACATACAATCGCACTGTCTCATCTCAGAACGTACATCAATAGCACGAAAACTGAAGTGCACATACAGTCATTAAGTGCTTCAGTGCTATGGCACAGAGAGAACTTAGAAACACAAAGAGATTGTAGAAGATGAGATTTTTAATCATTAAATACAGAACTAAAAGCATTTTAACTGAAATACAAAAAAAAATATTGAAAGACCAAAAATGTGAGACTCCCCTTTTGCTTATTTGCTAGCCTGACAAAATCAAATTGCAAGCTGACTCCATTATCTCACATAGCATCTAAACCATTTTTCAACACTCGCTGCTAGTCACAGAGATAAATACTGTGATGGCCTGTTTATTTACTCAGAAGAATAAAAAAAAAGGCAAATAAATCAACTTAAAATAATTTATCAGCTGAGCCGTTAAGCCAATACAAGGAAAACAAGTCTTGGGGGTTTAAAATGCAGCTAAGATACAGCAGACATCTTTGTGCACTGCCTACTGAATTAACTCGGTCGCACGCAGCAGGGAGGGAGCATTTGCTTTCGTTGGCAGCACAAGGCCCAAGCACGGAACCAGACTGACTCTCCCACCCTACACAGCAACGCTCGCACATCCAGGTGCGAGTGAGAGTGCTGAAGCCAAGAGCTACAGAAACACAATCATTTCAAAAGCAGCGATGACGCCAGTGTCTGTCCCCTTGGCATTCTTCCCTGTCTCAGTACTTTCACTGCGGGGGATTAAACCCTCTGCTCGAAACGCTCTCGCAGCAGGACACCAGCACGTCAGTACACGACCTGAGACTCCAGCCCCAGCCGGGCTTTATCCTGACTCTAGGAACTCCAGCTCACAGCAGGAACCAGCGCACAGGCACATGGCCCGAGAACTCTCATCCCGCACAAACGCATTTTTTACATTTGATTATGATAAGGAACAGCTCAAAGATTTCTCTACAGCTTCAACTGCAGTTCAGGGAGCGAAGCCCATGCTGCTTCCTAGGACCGGAGCGAGGGTTCCGTGGGGGCTCTCCACTCCAGCGGCGGGCAGGAGGAGGCTGGAAGCGAGGTCTCCTCTTTTTCCACCATGACTGGGAAGGTACTCGTCAGAGGAGAAAGCATGACCCAGCCCTCTGCAGCGCCGGTACAGGGGGTGTGCAAGCGTGTCCCACAAGAAGCCCCACAAAGCAAGCCCATCTTCTGCTGGCGCTTCAGAGGTGCGGGCCCACAAGGAATCCAACCTACAACTAAAATTTAACTTGAAAACGATGGAGGAAGGAAGAAACGGGAACCAAGGGCAGAGTAACAGGAGTCACACTGGATCTTTCAGATGCTAGGAACAAAGTCTTTTAAAAGCAAGCTTCCCCCCATCTCGAGGTATTTCTCACTAGGAAAACAGAAGAAGGCATGCAACCTTCAGTGAAGAAGTATGCCCTGAAGAAGGCAAATGACAGAAGATCAAAGGTGGACAGACTCAACAAAGTGTATTGGTTGGGGAAGCACAAAGAAAAAAAATCCAACATCAAGCACAAAGATCCATCAATGTTTTAGTCATATATCCAGATCTCCAACAGACTGTTCACAATGTTGGTCACTGAAACAACTACAAAAATCTAGGCACCGAATTCAAAATACATTTCACTCTTAGAATAAAGACGATCCTCCACTTTCTAATGTTATTTAAGCAAATCCTTACATATGGTATTAAATTGCAAATTATTGTGGAAACATGCATGCCCTCAAAGTGTAAACTTAATTCTTTAAATTCTCTTGAGTAGTATGTGGTTCCTAAAAAATGCTTCAGTATGACAGTCAAAAAACCAAGGCATAAACATGCATTGTTTCTAGGACACTAATGTAATCTTTATAAATCAGATTATAATTTAGATTATAGACATTTGATGCTGCAAACTACAGATAGCTGCTCAGTGCTACCGTAAGCCCACTTTAAACAGCATGTTGGACGGCTGAACTGATTCAGGGTAATACAAGATCTGAAGGAAATGTGTATCTGTGAGAAATCAGAAATAAATGTACAATTTAAGTAGAAATATATAACGCTCACATGAATCAATTTCATTTCATTTAATACAGTTTGCAATAGAAACAAGCAGAAAATTAGAATTTGGGTTGTTGTTCTCAGAGGTAGGCTAGATCTGGCCTCACAAGGAGTGTATGGACTTTATTAACAAGGGTTCTATTTATAAAAAATGAAACAGAGCGATGCAAAAGTATCCTGTTGAGCATGGTAAAATTATAAACTAATTTCATCAAGGGACCTAATCAACTTTGGCTTTCTTTCCTGTAGCTCATCTGTGTCCGTTCTTCTCTCCTTTAAAGAGACACTGAGCCAAACATCATTTAACTCTAGCGTAAACTGGATGTCAACAAAAAATATCTGCAAAGAAGAAAACCAAAAACCTACCCAAACCCACAACAAACGTTTCTCAGTAATTCTTTTGTTAAAAATTGAACAAAGAGGGTAAAAGTCACAGAGCCCAAGAAAAATATTTGCTCTACCATACAAAGAAAATTTCAGTACGTGTGAAACGTCATTATAAATTCTGAAATCAACTATCTTTCTAAAAATTATGATGACTTTTCCTCCAGAGGAGACTTCATATTTAAAACTTTTCAAAAACTGGGTTTTAAATGCAGAACTTCCCTGTAATATATTGTATTACAATAGTTTCCAGTGCCAGCTTATGATCTGAACAACGTATAGTTACTGGGAGCGAAGTTCCAAGGCACAAACAGCAGCAAAGTACCTGATTTCTACTGTAAGTCATTGGGGCTAGCAGTCAAATCACTATGCGTGCTTTTGAAAATATCCTACTGACAGCAGAACTCCCCTAGCAACAATACCTTATTCCCAGAAGCTATGTACGACTACGCAGCAGTGGCTTCTCCAGACAAATGCCTGAGTCATTTCCAAATTTCTAGGACATACTGTAAGCCCTTTATCTCTAGATTAAAAATTTATCTAAAGTCAAAGTAATTTAAAGCATTAAATATTTATAAACGTCAATAGCTAAGTTCCTGTCTCCTACCAAAATTAACAGAAGTTTCGTTTGAGTAAAAACCACAACATCGCAAGTGCCATTCCTCTCTTGAAAAAGCTCTTTTGCTAGAGCTGCTCGGGATGCTTTATTATTGTTATTACTGTAAAATGTCTGTACAAATGACCACACACGTTTTCTAATGCCGCTTCTACGGTGCCTAAAAGACCTTGTCACATGAGGAACACTCAGACTGTAACCTGATCAGGCAGAAGAAAAGTCTCCAAGCAGGATGACAGAATACCCGCTTCGGTACCCAGCAAAAGACATTTGGGGACTTGTCTGTTCACTTGTAGTCTCATCTGTAAATTGCCTGAAACATCTCTCCGAAAGATGTCGTCTGAAGAGTCAGACTTTTATCCATTTTCTGAACTAAAACACACGCACTTCTCCCTAATCCCAGCATGGAAGAGCTCTACTAATTTTAGATCCAAGCGGTGCAAAGTGTCATAGCTGTCAGATAGCTGGATACCTGCATCTCAGGCCAAACTAATTTAGTTCTCCAACACAGTTAAGGCTATGAACCCCACTTCATTGCTGATCTGTATTTATATGCACTGTAGAACACATTATTAACTACTATAATTTCACATATTAACTATGAAACTGAACAATTAAAATACATTTAAAAGCAAACCATGTACAAAAGGGCCATGTGGCTACAATCAAGAGCAGATTTTGGCCTATGCTACTGAAAAGCCCATCAGAGGCCTAATCCTCCTTGTCTTACAGAAATAGTTACACTAATTGTGTAATTGCAATGTGCAGAATTTAACCCTCAATATATTTGCCTAGCATCTTCGTCCTTCCACAGATTTACCTGCACCTATTGTCAGTTTGCCTAAAATGTACAAAATCCAAGAAGCTGATAGATCACACTCCACAACAACATGATGTATTCATCAGGTGTAATAAAATTAAATTTGGAAACACTCTAACTTGCTTTCAATGCAGCTAAGGCCAAATTGGAATGCCCTAAAGGATGACTGATTCCAGCAGGAGTACGCCTTATTAAAGGCTGAGCTACTACTTGGGCCCCAGTCTTGGGAAGAGGCTCGCCTGGGTGGATTTCTGAAGCCAGCGTATTCCCACAAAAGCACCGGAGTCCGCCTACACAGATCAACTTGTAAGATCCGGCTATTAACATGTCCTTCAGGATTTGACCTGCGGACTGAAGTGTCTTTGTAAGCATTGTTTCACCTGTTTGAAAGCTGGGCTGACTGAGAGCATTCAGTACGTGAATATTTTCACCCACTACAGAAAATCAAGGCTTTGTTAAATGAAACGGCTTTAATGATGTTTTACAGGAAACATTTCAGGCATGCAGCAATAAGCTGCATTCATATTTGACATTTACAAAACTTTATTCTTTTATGCCTGAACTTATAAAATACTTGCACTTAACTTCAAGCATGTGAATAAGCCTATTTTTATTTCACAACACACTTCATTCCAAGTGCATGTTGAAGTTCTAGCAAAATGGTGGAATAATTCCTCAAATCAAGCATGTTTTAAACAATTGAGGAAAAAAAAGAATGCATAATCTGGTTTTTTCTCTATCACTAGAGATTAGCAAAGTAGATCACAGCAAGCAATTAGAAACACCTCAACCAAAAACAACTTGAGCCAAAAGAAGTCTTCTAACACAACGTTAACTAAAGTTTATTTTCCCTTCCCTCCCCCCTCAATACTTCATCACCTCCTGGTTTTGGCCATAGAAAAGGAAATACAGAATATTCCTGTGAGCCCTATTTAAAAGATGTTGCTGACTCAACGGGAATTGGGAAGTACCAGAAAAGCAATGAAACAGACCTTTGCCCTCTGCCCCAGTGCACATAACAAAGGTATTTCAACCAATGGCCAAATTCTGCCCGTCTTTGTCATCCACACAGGTATCTTTTAAAGCCATGAAGATGCAACCACAGTTTCCGTATACCATCAAACTCAGCTTCAGAAACTGCTGCCCAAATCTTGAGGCCTCTACACAGACAAGACCTCGCTGATTTGGCTAACATTCAGGTTCTCATTATTTTATTTCAATGAAATTAAGACCTCTTCAACTTGCTCACACAAGTCAAACCAGCAAGAAAATCCCACCTCTAAGCAATTTCAAAGTGACAACTTTCTGCTTAAAGGAGGAGTAACGTTGAAATCGAATTAAAACTGCAGGTTTTACATTTATACATGGCCCAAGGAGTCCATTAACTTCGTCTGACTTCACACAGCAAAAATGCCATTACGTTTCCATCCCTAACTGAAGGCACTTCCTTGTTGGTAAAATCCTTCAGTCCCGGGAGGCTGACCTGCTGTAGGAAACGTGCTAGGAACAGGGGAAACGACAGCGTCATCATGCTGAAGACTTGCACAGTGGCAAAGAAAGGATTAGATGACGTGCAGCTGGATAATCCACACGTACGCTCCACTAGTCAGCAAAAAAACCTGTCCTATTGGAACAAAAGAGTGATCAATTCCAAGGCTAGATATTCCTGTCACCTGAAAAGAGGTGGAAGAAAACCATCCAAGGTGGAAATTCCTTATGCACCCTGCAAAACTAACACCTACATGCCACCAGTTCTTGTTACGCCGAAGGAGAAGGAAAATAATTTAAAAGCATCTATTCAATTACTCACTCCTTTATTTCTCCCTAAGTTCAAAATCAGAAGCCCAGAAGCAGGAGATCTGGTTAGCACACAGGCAAGAGACCAGAAGAGCCAGATTTCTGCAGACTGTAAGTTCAGGCCCCCGAGTCCAGTGCATAAACAAGGCAATTCAGAAATTCACAGATTCCAGAGCCAGGAGCATCTGCCACAGCCCCTCCTGTGGTTGCTCTACAAAGCCATCTCTGAAGAAGAATATCCCTGGACTAACTCCAATACCAAACACATTTAGGAGTCTCCAAATCCGCAGAATGCAGCAGCAGCTTCCTTTTCAGATGTACAAAACCCCCTCTGAGTAAATGGTCCCTTCCTGCAGTCAGCTCACAGGAGCTGGATGACAGGCATCCGGGGTTTTTTTATCTTAATTCAAAAACTGTACCCAAACAATGTCAGAACAGCTTTCCTTGACACTACCCTCAATCAATCATTAGAACAAATTACGTTACCTCTGAACCCTACACAGGTCACAAAACACATCAGATGACCTGCTAGCTCTCATCCATCTCCACTCGCCTTTGTTCTCTGAATACAGAAACACAACTGTTTGCCGTGCTTCAGCTGAACATGTAGGATCACACATCTTTTTCAAGCAAGAGAAATGCCAATAGCAAAACAGAATGCACCAAGGTTTAAACAACCCAACCTGAGTTCTGCTGTCCCCAGTCCCAGACTTACTCCTCCCTCCTATAGAGACAGAGGCTACGCAGTGAGCCCAAGGACCCCAAGGAAGCCGTAAACAGGCAGCCAACCCAAACAAAACATCCATGCGATACCCTTCCTATCACTAACAACAGTCAAGCCCCTGAACCCAAAGGCTGTACTTTCTGTGGGCAGTCACATCAAGTTGAATTTTCTAATAGATCTGGCTCCTATAGAGCCCAAACCTACACCATTAAATAGTCTGCACAGGCCAGATATCCCTATCTAGTTTAAAATTTTGTAGCTTACATGACTGTAAGAACATTCTTGAATAACTGTGATTTATTCAATACATAACTCTAAGAATTAGCTCTTTTTCAGAGACAGCAATCGTGCAGTCATGAACAGATGAGGCCATTTCAATAATGATGTCAAAGGGAGGCAACTTTGTTACATAATTGTTCAAAATATCACAGGAAAAGAAGGTTGTTGCAACTGATATTTCAATAAATGCTTACTACCTGAACTGAAAAATCCAAAGGAGTTTTACCTGAAATGAACTATACATTTTCAGAGGGATCATATATGAAAATCTCGATTCTTGGCGTATTACTTAAGATTTATACCAGAGTAAATCTAATGAATGCACTGCAGTTAAAGTTTGAAACGGTGATCTTCAGATATTTAATATTCAAATAAAGTTGGTATGGAACAACGCATACCTATGTCATCTGATAGAGATGGCACTTCATATTTTAAAAATTAAATGCATACGAAATACTATTGTACATTTCCTTATTTATCTTATTTATAAGGCTGCAGCTAACAATAATTTTCTTAATTTTTGTTGCCAGGCAATGGTGAGATAAAAAATTAGTCTTGTTGCTTTGTCAGTTAAGTTCCTTACAGACATTTGTTAATATAACTAACGGTTCGACTTCATCTCAAAAACTATGTTTCAGTTGTATGTCTGCAAGATTTCTCATGTTCTTACTCAGTCGCAAACAAGATTTGAAATATGTCAAATGTTCCAGATAAAATATACTAGCCATTTTATTGCCTCTATCACAATAAAGGCTTTGCCTTTGAATTCTTAAAGGTGCTACTAATAAAGAAGCATTTTTTTTTCTCTGAATAAGTAGCTTGATTCAACATGATTTCTAAATCATCTGAGATAACATGACTTCTTTTCCCCCACCAAAATGCTCTAGAAATACTGCCAATGAATACTACATGAATCAAGGAAAAAAATATGACAACCAGCAACTGGGCTGACCAGGAATAAGAAAACAACACTCTCTTCTCCCATAGCAAACAGTTCTTCTGCGCTATCTCAGATTTAGCAAACAGTTGCCCAATTATTTACTGTCACAGCCAGAGACACAGTCAGCAGGCAGAATCTGGAGACATACAAACATCCTGGTTTCCACTGTTAAAGCAACAAGGTGCTTGGTATCGCACAGTCTTCAAGATCCGCAGCCAAAAGCAGCTGCGGAAATGGTTGAAACGTAGAATTTCACTGTTCTACATGTAAAAAGGACTGCTTATCTCTTCCCAAATCAAACTGCCTGAACATCTTAATGATGCGGCATCATACGATCCCAACCCTTCCAAGACAGGCAATGAATTTTGTACAGCTGACTCTGCTAGTTACAGTACTCAACAGCTGGGGCACAGATAATTTGGCACCCTGATAACGCCCTAGATGAATACGAGCGCGTTCTGCAGACTGTAAAAAGAAAAAAAAAAAAAAACTATTTGCATTAAAATTACGGATTGGAGCTCATCTTAAAAATACAAAATCAACATGGATTGCATTTGATTAAGAAAATTACTAAAGGCAGTGTTTACAAAACTGAGAAAACTGGGGAAATGGCACTCCCTCTTCAAAGCCTATATTGTAGCAATTCTTTTCTGATTAGATCAGCTCCCATAGCAAGGCATCAGAACAACAATCGCTGTAGTGAAGTCATACTATTGGGACTCGAATGAGAAATCATGACTGGCTTGGAAAGGCATTTTAAAATATAATGTGTTTTCCAGGTTTCCAATATATCTTAATTAAAACAAGTCTGAATCTTTACCTTTGCTCCCAACAGCTGAACAACGTATACCTCAAGCAGCAAAAACACAGCAGACCAACATACTGAGTATGACACTGAAAACTAAGGCAACAGAAACCAGTTCCTTCTGAATAATCTCAGGATTTGGCTGTCACTGAAAACAGCATATGAATGGACCTGATGTTACCCCTACAATATGATACACTCACGTAGTTCCAGAACAGTGCTTTAGTTCCAGCAGAGATGTGGATTAGTTTTAGTTTATTTTAATTAAAATCCCTTTGTCCCCCAACACTTAGGAAACAAATCTTTCAGTCCTTTTTCTGACAAAGCTCTCACTGAAATAGGAGAAATTAGGCCTAGTATCTTTCCCAGCTTTTTAAGCAAGTAGACAAAGTGATATGAGAATGAACCTTATTAAACCTGGCTCTAGCAGCAAATCAAGAGTTCATCTAAAGCAGAACAGCAGTGCTTTGGATTAGAATCAGAACAGAAAACCAAGTTTTCTCAATGTTTTCTTTATTTACAACGTAAACAGTCTACTTGCTTTAAAATTTTGCAAAAATCAGCTCAGCTACATTAAAGTAATCGATGACTTAAAAAAACAGCAGAGAACAGAATAAAGATGTGCTTTTGAAGATGTTCTATCACAAACTGTAATTATTTCTCAACTAAAATGTACTAATGCTTTTTCAGTCCAGCAATAGTGCACATGCTCCATAGCTGCATTGACACAATGGGCAACAGACACAAAGGAGTCATTAGTCAATACTGTTAATGACACATGAAATCGCAAGGGACACAGGTATGAAGTAGCCTGGGACCTAACCAGTTCTCCTGTCACAGTAACCATCTGTAGAAGGTTTATTTTTCAAAATATCATCGCTAACCACACGGACTAAATAAAATCAACTGTCGGTATCTTCCAATCAGGCTGTCTCCAACTACGCCACTCCCATTCCTGTCAGTGGAAACCATTTAACCAAAATCTGCAGAACTGACTGCAAACATACAGCCGAAAAATTTCAGATGTAAAATCTAACCTATCTCTTCCCCAAAACATTACGAAAGGACTCAGCACCGCAAATGTCAGCGTAGGCTGCGACACGCTGTAAGAACTATTTCTGGGATGCAGATTCAACCTGGGCAGTTAACTCTATCCCTTTCTCACTCGAATCGAGATCAGACCCGTGACACTTCCGACAAGCATTTTCAGATTTGGTACCAGCGAACGCACTGAGGAACGGAGTAATGAATCACGCCTCCCAAACCATCTCTCCCATCCCGACTAATTTAAGGAAGCAACGCAATTTACATTTCCAGCTAGATGAATTTAGCCGCATGCACCTTTGTTGTGGATAAACGCCTTTTACTGTATTCCTCTGTACGCGACGAAAAACCTCAGGCGCTACGCGAACCAAGACCGTGTCTTTGCCCGGCCCCAAAACCGAAATAAAAGAGGTCAACCCGAACTTGGTGCTTTAAGCACCAACGCGCACCGAGCCGCGGGCCGCCGTGCCCGCACCCCTCTCGGCAGCGCGTCTTCCGCACGCCGGGGAGCTGCCCCGCTGCCCAGGGACGCCCGGCCGGACAGACGGACCCTGCCCTGCCCTCCCCTCCCCTCCGCTGACCGCGGCCGCAGGCGGAGGGCTGCCCCACCTTTGTATCTCTCCAAGACGTCCTCGTAGGCTTGCAGGTACTCCTGCTCCTCGGCGTACAAGTAGGCGCCGGGGGACAGGTAGCCGGCCATGGCCGGGGCCGAGCCCTGCGCGGCAGCCGGGAGCCCCGCGGCCGCTACCGGAGAGCAGCGGGCGGCCACCGGCGGCGGGGGAGAGGGCGCTGCCGCCCGGCCGAGGACACGCC
>Ga0065711_1046695_pt1 | contig 12747 bp, 5 predicted proteins | sample Hoacrofraction12_FD_59098 | JGI IMG/M metagenome (GOLD analysis project Ga0065711, IMG submission 59098) | Hoatzin crop microbial communities from Cojedes, Venezuela - Epithelial fraction 12 v2 (version 2) | ecosystem: Host-associated > Birds > Digestive system > Esophagus > Crop | place...
CCAGGCGGGTCTTGAATATCTCCAGAGAAGGAGACTCCACAACCTCCCTGGGCAGCCTGGGCCAGGGCTCCATCACCCTCAGAGGGAAGAAGTTCTTCCTCATGTTCAGCTGGAACTTCCTGTGCCTCAGTTTGTGCCCATTGCCCCTTGTGCTGTCGCTGGGCACCACTGAGAAGAGCTTGGCCCCATCCTCCTGACACCCACTCTTGAGCAGTGACATCTCTGTAAGCTTCGTGGGATGTACCAACGGACAAGTCGTGATTGAGAGGAATCCAGTCAGATCTATGTGCCTGTGAATGTAAATGTATGTGTAATCGGTGAGAATAGCACGTGTTCTCTGTTTCCATCTGGCCTTCGTCTGCAGCTTTATGAAGAGACTGATTTCCAACAGGCAGTGAACTGTGGGTGGTAGTAGTGCAGTTGCTTGTCACATACTTTGACACAAATGGACACACTGCAGTGGTGGCATAGGTTGATTTCTGCCAGCTCAAACCAGTGGCGGGACTGGTGTGAACACACCTTCTCCAGCAGAGAAAGCATTGAATATACACACTTTTTCAGTGGAAAACTTGGTGCAAAGTGGGATTTGTTTTGTTTGATAGATTTGAACTTTTATGGGACAAATTCGGGTCCAATAAATTGATCAGCAGAACTCCCTGTGGACATCAGTGCAGCCAGAATTGCATGCAAGAACCCAAGCCTTAGGAGGAACCGTCAGTGACTGTTGGTGGGATGTCCTGCAGGGACCAGCTGGGAAGCGTAGCCAGTGGTGCGTCCGAGGAGGGCAGGGGGTCGCCAGCCTGCGCTGGGGCTCTGCATCTGTTCTATCCCAATGTGTAGTTCGCTATATAGCGCGCTACTTCATCTTACGCTGTACAAAATGAACCTGGGCTGTTTAAAGAGGGCAAGGCAGAGAGATGGGAGTTTCAAAATCTGGTAAAGCTGTTCAGTAGTTAATTGCAGGAAACTCTTGGTCTCTTTTGTGACCAGTTCTTCCAATGGTTAGCTGCTGCCTTTGCTTCATACGTACTGGTCAGTATGCTGGTCTACATTGCTTAAGGCTCTGCGGTTCTTCAGCTGTAATGTGTTTAGCCATTTTCTTGAAATTATTCTGCAGGGGTTGGTTGGGTTTTTTTCCTCTCCACAGTTCACTGTTCACTTCTCTCTCTGCTGTGATTGACTTCAATTCCTGCAAGTAATACAGAAAATTGGAAGGTACCGCATCGAACAGTAACTGCTTGTAGCTGTTCAGGAATTATTACTGCACATCTGACCTATAGTTTGCTCAAGAGGAGAGCCTTTGCCAGCCAGGCTTCTGCTGTACGAAGCTGATTAGATCAGTTTAGAAAAAAATAACACCAAGGCTCTTCTCGAATTCAGTGTTTTTCTTTAGGAAAGTGAACTTGGAAGCACTGCTCCTTCTTAAAGTAATTAGAAAAGCAAGGTATGCTTTACTTTTAAGAATAATTAGAAGGGTAGTCTGGTTTCATTTTGGAGACCAGCTTAACACTGAAAGCCTTTCCAAACGTTTAAGTAATTTTCCCTTGAGTTTTGTGGACCATCTGGCCAACAGGATTTTGGAAGGAAATAGGGATTGACTGCTGCTGCGAGATCGGTGCCATGTAGTTCATCTCTTGCAGAGCTCATTCAGAAGTCTGGAGACTGATATATTTTCTCACAGACTAATTGTGTCCATTGACTCCCTTTTTATTTTTGGAGAGGGTGCATCAAATAGAGCCAAATGAAAAGGCACTGAGAGTAGATACTCTTGTTTTCCTCGGTTAAATGCTCTGTGAAGTCTTTTGTGTGTGTGTGCGTGAGTGTGTGTGTGTGTGTGTGTGTGTGTGTGTGAAAAATATGACCTTTCCCTAGGCAAACCTCAGATCTTCTGAACTCGACAGCAGTGCTCAGTAGAGTTTTTGACTTCAGGATTTGTCTCAGGTGAAGAGAGTTGTAGGGAGGGTATTTGCCATGAAGCACTGAAGGAAGGGCTCAGAGACTCCAAGAGAATGCCATTGAATGCCAGTTGTTAGTATTGGGCCGTCCTGTGCAGGGCTGTGTGTGCTGTCTCACACAGCCATCTGCAGAGGGATGCGTACCTGGGTGGTATTGCTGTGTGTGCGAGAAAAACACCAGCAGAACTGGAATGAAAAAGTAAATCACCTTTAAGGTTGTTGTAGCTCTCGTCACCTAGGCTGGAACTTGCAGTCCGAGCTGTGTACCCTGCCTGCCCTAAAGCCTTTTTTAAAAAACCCAGCAACACAACTTTAACCCATGCAGAACCTTGTCCATGTTCTGTGTTATATGCAAGAGAAAATTCAGCTACATTACACTTGTTCACAAGAATGCTGAAGGATTTTTAAAAATTCAACGATATAATTGCTGAGAGCTTAATATGCATGCAAAGTTATGTTTATGTGGCATAGAAGGCTAATAAAGCCTTTCTTTATTAGCGTGTGTCTGGGAAGGCTGCATTACTTAAAAAGTTAAAACATGACTCTCATAACATGAGGTTTGTAATTGCTGTGTGCAGCTTGACCTTCAGAGCTCCGTAGTGGTGGTGAGCCAAAAAACCTTCCTTTGAGGGATTCTTGCCCCGAAAGTCCGGCCACCCATCAGCTGACCTCCTACGGTCCGGCCCGACTTCCTTTCAGCAGGATGGGGCCGGCGGGACACGTTTAACTGCTTGTGACTTCATCCAGCAGAGATGTGCTGTGCACAGATTTTCGCTAGCGCCCTGTGTTTCTGTGAACGGATGCACATGAGTCAGGCAGTGAAAATTCACTGGGGTGGAGGGATCTGTACCTCTCTGTAGACTTGTCTTCTCGATGGCCCCTGGTTTGCAGAGTGAGAACCTTCCAAAGGCTGAGGCTTTTCTCCTCAGCTGTTCATTTTTCTGGATGAATAGCCTTTCAGGGCTGCGGATCTTTGTTGTTATAAATCACTGCTGGGTTCTCCAGGTGCTGAGCGGCACTGGCTCTGTGCTGAGGCTGTTGCAACCCTCCTGCCCGCAGCAAGAGGAGCCACGGACTATGAATGCCCAGCGTCCCCACATCCCTACGCTGGGCAGCCGGGGTCCCTGCTGCCATGGGCTGCCTGTGGACACAGGCATGGCACGCCCAAGGCAGAACACCCACTGGAAGGAGAAAGCTGCCTGTGTTTGTGAAGCCTCCGTGCCCCTGGCAGGGGTAGCAAGCTGTGACGGGGTGCCTGAGGCTGGAAACCCCGCAGTGTGTTTCTATAGGTGTTAAGAGGCATGACAAATGCCCAAGCCCAGGATGACTGGCAAGGCTGCTGAAGCTGTCATTTGTGCGAACACTGAAATTTAGCCTCAAAGAAATCGGGTTGTATGTCCCAGTGAATGGAGTGTGAGGAAGAGGGGAGAACTGCACTGCCTGCTTTTCAGACCTCTCCTCCCATTCACTGTGCTGCTCTCTTGACCCACGTATGGCCACAAAGTGTTGCTTTTCTTTCCCTGCTGCTAGCGGCTCCCATTCAGGCCACTTGGCAAAGTGCATGCTTTGCTTTGGGTGTGTGATGAGAAGTTATGGGAGCTCAGGGGCCTTGCGATTATCTCTAAATAAAGTCAAGCACCTGGATGACTTTCCAAACAGAGGACAGCTGGAGCCTTCAGAGTGTTTGTCTTGTGCTTAACCCTTCTGAAGTATCTCCAGACAGAAAAGAGATTGGCCAGATGCAGCTCTGTCAAGGTCTGTGGGAGTCTGGTCCTTCACCAGGAGCAGCTACACGGTAACCCCGTGTATCCCCAGCCAGTGCCGACCCCGAGCCCAGCAGTGGTGGCGTTCTGTGCAGTCAGCATTCTGAGCTCTCGATTTCTCACTGTCACCCACCAAGGGCCACCGTCGTTTTACCTGTCCCAGCAGGAATGCTCCTGCTCTTCCTTCTTGCCCATGGAAGTTTCTGAACAATACGACCAAATAGCAGTAGGATGTCTAAAGCATCTGCATGTTAGCTGAATAAGGAGAAGCCGCAGGAATTGGTACTTTCCAGGTTTCTTGAAATGAGCACGGAGCTGCAGAAGATTACCTGGGATGTTCTGCTGGAGACACCACCCATTTCAAATAAGTAGAGGACAAAACGCCTTTCTTCGTGTTATGACTAACACAGTATTTTCAAAAGCGCTTAGTGCTTTGCTTGAGCTTGCTAATCGCAACGTGAATGACCTCTTTGGGCGCAGGTTTCAAAGTCCCGAGAGATCAATCTCTCGTCCAGTATTATACAAGTATGCAGTAGCCTTGAGTAGTTTGTGTTTTGCGTAAGGATGGTAATCTGATCAGCTGAACGTACTGGTACAGCAAAAATGTAGATACTCTAATACGTGTTTGCGAATGGGCTTGAATTTGTGCCTTTGTTTCATTTTCTTTCCCCACCGGTCTGCAGTCAGACACAGACAAACCTTAGGCAAAGCAAACAATCTGCGTTTCCACTTGTACAATTGGAGGAAATGGGAACTGAAAGGATAAAAAAAAAAAACCTGGACAGAAAAACTGCTTCTCGTGCCTCTTGGGCTTCAGAGTTCATGTGGGCTGTGGTACAGACACTTGCAGTAGGGGTGAAAAACTGTCCTTTTCCTCCAGAGATCCGAGGTGGTTTGATCTGGTGCCATTGAAATGACCCCTATCCATCTATCACTTCTAACCAGCGTGGGCTTGGGTAGAATTTTAAGTGATCGATTTGATGTTATACATTCTAATCTCTTCTCTTCGCTGTGTGTTGCTATTTTAGTATATGGGATGTCCTTGTCTGCCACTGCCAACTGAGTTGTCTTCTGTAGTGTTATGAGTTACAGTGATATTTTTGCTTGTTTGTTTAAGCATGTGACACAAATAGGGGCCCTGAAAGAAATTCCGGATTATTTTTTTAATGTCTTACCTTTGAAATGTCTAAAATGTCATTTAAAAAAACTTCATAAAACTAATATTTTCACTCTGAGTGAGTGCAAATGACTTACCTGCCTCTGAGATGAGGGAGAAGAGCAGCAATGGGAGGGATAGAATGACCTGTTCTGCACAGAAATAGGGCAGTGGTGTTTGCTAGGAAAGCAACTTGTTTTTCATGGAGTTTTTGCTATATAAATTTGATAACCTTTACAAAATTATCCATTGTCACTTACAAGGTAGCGTAGCATTTTTATTTTTTGAACAATTTTGCATTTCTTTATAATAGTATATATCTCTAATATTACTTCATTAATGTAAGATGCTTTATCTTAAAGTGCACTGAGTGTTATTAATTAACTTCCATTCTTTATATATCTATGTGCAGACACATTAGATTTTACTGTTAATGTTTTACAACTGGAGTTCTGGCACACATTAAATAGTGTTTGACTTCATAGTGTGGTCTATACTGAAAGTGATAAATCTTAGCTAACTTCTTGGAACAAATTAATGATAGAGTGGGAATTAGCATATAGGAGTTAAAAACCCCCATAAACCTTGAAGAGCATGTCTTGATTATTTGCAGTGTATTAATATTGATGTTGTTCACCACTCTGACCAGCTGTGGGCAAGGGGGATCATATTTTACAGCGTTTAGGTGATACGCTTGGCCTTCCCCGGTAGGAAAACATCTATGGTCAGTTCTGAAGGCAAAAGTTGAGGCTGAGTCAATCAAGCAGCCCCATTAGAACCTAAAGGACTAAATGGCAGTGTCTGATGTTGGATAGTCTGAGAGTGACAGAGGGCCTTTATGTTGCTGAAGCAGTAATCTCAGGAGCTCGTTCTGATGCTGCAGTCTGCTGTGTGCCCTTCTCGATAGCACAGAGTTAACGGCAGAGAAAGCTATCTGGTTGCTACTGAAAGAGGGTGTTCATGGAGGGTAAGGGAAGGGGAAGGTTTGGCTGTGTTGGCCAAGTGATTTTGGGTGAGGCCTGGGACTGTCTGGAAATTGGGTGCCAAATGTAGGGGTGAAAGAGCAAAAGTGTTGCATCCACGTGGTCAGCGTTTAGGCGATGCAGCTGGGCTGTGGTTTTACAGAAGTCCCTGCATCCTGCGCTGCTGGCATGGAAGCAGTCACAAGGGCAGGAGGGTGTGCTCCACCTGGGAGACGGAGCTGAGGGCTACCCTGGAGGTCACCTGGAGCAAGGCTCAGCCCAGTATCGCAAAGAGAAGAAATGCTCTAGGGGAATACAATTCTTAGATTTACAGCCCCCCAATACACCAGACATCCAGAGATGTTGTGACAAAAGTGCCATCAGAACTTTATGATGTCAATCAAAGTAGGCTTTCAGCAGCCTGAGTTGCATGATTAAAAGGATGAAGCTGTAATCAAAATTATAGCTGCATTCCCACCTGGCTGGTGTCCTGAATTCTTCATGGGGGTTAAAAAAAAAAAGCAAAACAAAAACCACTTTCTGAAATGGGTAATTATTTGCCGAAGGCTGGTGTGTGTTGTGGTGCATTGAGGGTTTTGTGTTTTTTGTGTTTGTTGTTTTTAAAACTATCAGAATGGATGTGGATTACATGTTACAGTTTACAATGAAGTGGATTGTTTCTGAAATCCAGTGCTAGTATTCAGTGCACGACCGACCCTGAACTCTGCCTCAGACCATTAACTAACAAAAACAAGCTGTAAGCTTCCAAACTCTTAATAACTTCTTCCTTGGATTTTAGTCCTGTCCCATTTGAAGTTTTGCATTACTGCTGTATTTTTAGCTGAAGAGCTCCAACCAGGACCACAGTGGGTTGTCTCACGTGGTACCAGCTGCTGAGACGAGGATTACAGACTGGTCTTCTGGATAGAGCTCCCCTAGAAACTGTCCTCTCAGGTGACACTTCCCAGCACCAAAACGCTACAGCCCCAGATGTGCAAACCCTGTCCACTTGTTTACAATAGTCAAGACCCCGAGGGACAGCAGGATGCCGGTTGTGAGTAGCCATATGCTATAAGACAGCGGCTGCATCCAAACTGCAGTGCAAGAGCAGTGTATCTGCAGGTTTGATGTTCTTGGGTCCTCCTCCATGCCATGCTAACCCACCAGCATGTCCTGGGGAGCATGCTGCAGCTGTGTGGGAGGCTGCCCTTGCCTGCTTGCAGCGTGAGCAGGCAAAGCTGGTGTTTCCAGGCTGGCTCTGGGGCTGGTGATAGCAAATGTTGGTCATCTCTTCTGAAGAGCTGGGTCTAAGCAGAAGAGCCCTGTGTAGGTGGAAGGGGAAACAGAAGGATCATGATTTTGTTAAGGTCATGTGGAATAGGACATAGGGTTTCCTGTATCCCTGTGCAGAGCATTGTTCATTTGATGCATAGTCCCTTAAAGGCTTTTTTTGTGTTACCAGGATGGAAAGGGTGGAGAGGAGAGGGGCAAAAGGGTGGGGTGCCATCGTTCGGGGCGCAGAAGGCTGAGCTGGCAGTCTACCAGCAACCGCAGGGCCACACACTGATTTACCCGAGATGGGCTCGAGCTTCAAAGTTCAGAAGTGGCTTTTGAACAGGAAGCCTGCTTGGTGAAGTTCACTTTCAGTAGGAGCTTGCAGTGGAACAGCTGTGCCTTCACCCTGCTCCCAAAGGGCGGGTGGCCACAACCTGCATTGGTTATCGTGTAATAAATGCTTCTGGGTGAGAAAGTCCTCTGGCCTCAAAAACCCTCCTCCTCCAACAGCCAGGTCTTGCTTTCAAATACAAACCTTCAATATCCAGAGAAGGTCCCAAGAGTTATGTCTGTGGTATCTACCAGCTTTCTAGATGACACCAGCAGGCAGTGCTGTGAGGGGTCACCTGGGCGTCCCCCAGCCTTGTGCAGATGTTGTGAGCTGTTTGTGCACAGCCAAAGTGTGCTGATGGCAGCATGTGATTTATGTGAAATTGTCCTCTGCATGGGCACAAAGATGCAAACTGGCAAACGTCTGGGAGATGTCCCTGCACTTAGGCACCTTACAGCCTCGCCAAAAATGCTGCTTTTTAAGGGAGAGAACAGTGAGGTTGTGCTTCTGGTTGCAGATGGGACATGGACACAGGTGGGGACTTTTGCATAATCACAGTATCACAGAATGTTATGGGTTGGAAGGGACCTCTGTGGGTCATCTAGTCCAACCCCCCTGCAGGGGGTCACCTACAGCAGGCTGCATAGGACCTTGTCGAGGTGGGTCTTGAATATCTCCAGAGAAGGAGACTCCACAACCTCCCTGGGCAGCCTGTGCCAGGGCTCTGTCACCCTCAGAGGGAAGAAGTTCTTCCTCCTGTTCAGCTGGAGCTTCCTGTGCCTCAGTTTGTGCCCGTTGCCTCTTGTCCTGTCGCTGGGCACCACTGAGAAGAGTCTGGCCCCGTCCTCCTGACACCCACCCTGAAGGTATTTATCGGCATTTATAAGGTCCCCTCTCAACCTTCTGTTCTTCAGGCTGAACAAGCCCAGCTCCCTCAGCCTCTCCTCACAGGAGAGATGTTCCAGTCCTGTCATCATCCTTGTAGCCCTCCACTGGACTCTCTCCAGTAGCTCCTCAGAGTCAAAGCCACCGGCTTCGTGCTGCCTTGGTATCCTGCAGCAGACAGTGCGCTTCACGTGCGCTTTTTCCTGCTGCGGTGAAATGGGGACAGCTGCAGCAGACAGACCCAGAAACACGTGGACGTTAATGAGCGCCTGTTGCCAAAAAGGAAGCGTGGGATGGGTCTGCCGTGGGCTGCCTTGGCATGGTGCGCAGCGCTGTAGCCGGACAGCTGGGTTGTGGCGTCTGGACTTGCAGTTGTCCACTTCAAATCTGTCGAATGGCAAGTGGGGAGAGAAGCTGGTGGGAGCTGTTTGGCAGCTAGGAAGAGGGGGCTGTGCAGGGTCGGGGGGGGAAGCTGTCACACCAGGCTCTCCGTGTGACCCACAGCCCTGCCGTCTCAGGTGTACATCACTGGGACCTAGGGTCTCTGCTTGCAATCGCGGCCCAAGCCAGGGACTGCCCAAGCTTTTTGGTTGTACCTAACAGGAAAAGGTGTTGTTCGTGACTGAATGCATCTTTTGGTAAATATGCTTAATTCATGTAAAACCCCTTGATCAGCTAATAGCTTGGCCGCTAATACTGATACTCTTGTTTGATGTAAACAGAAAAATACATGTCTTGACCCTCAGCAGAGGGCACAGATAAGCAGTTCCTTTATCTCATTGAGCTTAAAAGATAAATACATATCCAACAGAAATAACACTGAGCGATCTGTCCTATTCCACGTGTATCTCCCTGCAGCGATAATGCACGGTTGGAGCTCATCAGAACCAGATCTTTGGCATAAATCGTCTACCACAAATGTGGCTGCAATGAGCGGTATGCAGATCTGAAAAATGTGTGTGCTGGCTCCAGGTTTGCTGAGTGTTACTGTACTGACTAACTGGCAACTGCAGCAGACTTTATGCGGAAATATTTTCTGGCGGAGACAAGGAATTTAGCTGGACTCAAAGCTAATGGGAGAATTTCTTCCAGCTTGGATACCTCACCACAGTGTAGGAAGGAACTTCAGTTTTAGAAAGTCACTGAGCTTCAGAATTGTTCATGTCGAAGCTCTGCGGGAGCTCCATAGCATTTAACGCGATGTTCTTGGGTGGGAGTATGGATGACTTGCAGATGGCTGCTGGATGTTTTGGCTGCATTCTCCGGAGCTGAAACCCGCTCTCAAACTGGGCACTGGGTGAAGGATGAAACCTTTTACGAGGGGAATGGGCCCACTGACCATTCCTGCCCTCTGCCCAGTGTCTGGGGAAATGTGCGATGGAGGATCTTGAATCACCACAGGCTGATTCTCTTTAATGGTCTGGAGAGGATGGGCAGCGGTGGATTGCACAGAGGGCTGGGAGGGCAGTGCCGCTTGTTCTTCCCCCAGTTATGGTTAAATCAAAAAGGATCGACTGCTGTGTGCCTCATCACTGGAAGTATGTGCATCTGTTGATCTCGTTTGGCTGGGAAACAGTTAAAACAGCCAGTTGCTCCTAGGAGCTTTAAACAAAAATCAAAACACCACCTTTCGCAAAACAATTCAAACATGCTGGACCTTGTGGTTTCGGCAAAAGTAGCAGTGTGTGAGTTCCCATGAACTCTGGCTAACCTCTGAGATTTATTGATAAATGGAAAAGTAAGGGGCCAGGCCCTGAAACCTTGCCTGACTTAGGCACTAGTTGCAGTGTGTTAACAAGAAGCCCAGGGCTGAGTTCAGGATGTTCACTGCTTTTAGAGATGTCAAGGAAAATGGACTCGAAACAGTTTGAAAAAGCAGCATAAAGGAGAGAAGCCTGTGACTTCTGCTCTGATGGCCAGCACCGCTGTAGCCTGTGCGTCACAGCAAGCGTAACATGGAGCAGGTTGCCCTGCTCAGATAAGCTGCGCAGGCACTGGTGGTTCTCCGCGTGAACACTCAGGGCCTCTGAAAGCTTCAGCCCTCCTAGCGTGGAGTCTTGCCGTAGCATACCCACTTCTTTGGGTGGTGATGCTGAGTTCAGCAGGGTGCCAGCGTGCACCCACTGCTTACAGGGGCTGCTGCTGCTTGGGGGAGCCCTTGGGTGGCTTCGCTTCTGCCCCTTTTATTCATAACCAGCGGAACAAACAGTGAAGTTCTGGGGAGGAGAAGGAATGAAGTTGAGGATGTCTCCAGGGTTATTTTGTCTCCACTGACTGAACCTTTTCCTTTGGCAGTATTTAAAGGAAAGGTTTTATTTGCGTATGTTGGGGATGATGTCAGAGGTAAGGAGAAGTGATGGTATGTGCTGTGTAATGCTGCCACATTGTCTGTTGCATACACTAGCAGGTGCAGAGACTTTTGAGATGTATTGCTCCACGACAGCGATAAATCCTTTACTATGGGAAAATGTACAACTGCAATCAAAAATAAATCTGCCAAGATGGCAGTAAAATTAGTATCTCATGATGAAGATGTTTTTATATAGATATATAGCTGTAGATACATATTTAGCTACACTCCCCAAGACACTTTTTTCTATACACACTTTTAAACTAATTAATCCCTTTTAGATAATTGATGAAAGGCAGATGTAAATACATAGATATGTTTATACCTTTTCATGAGGTTAACCTGCATTACCCTGCACAAACTTGTGCTGGTGGGGAAAGATGAGGTTCTCCAGCTTAATGCAACAAAGAAATGTGGAAGACTCTTTTGAAAAAGGTGTGATAGCAGCTGGGTGAAAATAAATTGTTGTGAGTTGAGAATTAGAGCAAATCAACAGGAAGGAGTTTTTACTGCTCCATTCCTTTCGGCCTCTTGAGAAGGGTTTGGATTCTCTGGCGGGTTGAACTGCTTTCTATTTTGTTCCAGGAAAAAGGGGGCTCAAAGAACAGAAGGGTGTGAAGTGCATGTAGTTAGCAGAATTTACTTCCATGTAAAGAGTGCTTTGCCCAGTCAGAGAGTATTTATTGCAAGTGAGCCTGTGCAGAGGGATGGTTGGGTGTGAGCCCATGCGTTTCCCTGAGGCTCGTGGTGACTTTGCACGGTGTGAGGAAGACGGGGCACTGAGGCAAAGCACGGGGCATGATCCTGCCCCCTCCTCTCGTCCAGCAGTCAGCCCAGCTGCGGACGTGGGAGCTTATGGGAACGTGGGAGCAGGATGGAGTTGTGCGTCTCAGTTAACAGGAACACATGTGTTGTGCAAAGGTGAATCACAACCCACAAAACAAAAGGGCTTGCTGTTTTCTTTCCCATAAATGCTATTTTTACTAACTTGGGGGAAGGGGGTGTGTGGAATTCAGTATTCTCATTTGTAATAGTAAAAGTGAGTGAGAGCAGCAGGTTTGCATGCAGTGGAAATAACTGTGGCTGAGAAATAACAGGCGTCTGTTGTACAGGGGGACAATTTGACCAGGTATCATGCTTTGAAATCAAAACTGAATGCCAAGCCTTTCCCCCTTCCTTATTCTTATGAATATTCAATATCCAGTGCAATGCTAGCCTAGTATTGATTGATTTATTTTTTCAGTAAAGAAGCACATCTCCATGCTTCACTGTAATTATGAAAATCAGTGTTGATTCTTGACATCCCCCTTTGCAGAATGCACAGCAGCCCACGAGAGGCTCATCATTTCAGTGGGCTGGTCGCCTGCTGTGTGTGGTGGCCAGAGACATGGAATTATCAGCGTACTTGACTCCAGGCAAACTCTGGAGCGAAGTCAGGGTGCCGGTGTGTCTAGCATGACTGTATTTTGTGGAAGGCCCTCTCTCCCTATGTTGCCAAGACATTCAATGCCTGGAAACATTTGCAAACAGTGGCCTCCAACAGAGGAGCAGTGGCTGCGCGAGGGAAGCTCGCTACCTGGGGTTGACGTTGGCTGGGATGGGTGCTGAGCCGACGCAGCACTCCGCAGCACTGCCCACCTGCCCTCAGCCGCGGCGGGGTGGCGTGCCGTGGGCCCGCTGAGGGCGTCCCCCTTATGACTTCCTCCTGAGGTCTGGAATAATATATCAATCCTATCATTTATTTATTTATATCATTTAATTTATGAGAAAAAGCTTTGCAGTCCCAGGAGTGCTTTCCCGGAACGAGAACAGAATCACAGAATGTTTGGGGTTGGAAGGGACCTCTGTGGGTCATCTAGTCCAACCCTCCTGCCGAAGCAGGGTCACCTACAGTAGACTGTAGAGGACCTTGTCCAGGAGGGTCTTGAATATCTCCAGAGAAGGAGACTCCACAGCCTCCCTGGGCAGCCTGTTCCAGTGCTCCGTCACCCTCAGAGGGAAGAAGTTCTTCCTCCTGTTCAGCTGGAACTTCCTCTGCTTCAGTTTGTGCCCATTGCCCCTTGTCCTGTC
>Ga0065711_1046696_pt1 | contig 12747 bp, 9 predicted proteins | sample Hoacrofraction12_FD_59098 | JGI IMG/M metagenome (GOLD analysis project Ga0065711, IMG submission 59098) | Hoatzin crop microbial communities from Cojedes, Venezuela - Epithelial fraction 12 v2 (version 2) | ecosystem: Host-associated > Birds > Digestive system > Esophagus > Crop | place...
TGCTCCTATGCAAAAAAAAAAAAAAAAAAGAAAACAGAGGAAAAAAGGGAAAACACTCACTGTTACGCACTAGAAAAGGATCATGATAATCCAACATTAGGCTTGACTAGCTTTATAAAACCTTCCACACAAAGCTTTGTGGGGGCAGAGGAAGGGGATGCTCCCTTTCCCTGTGCCGTCCTACAACCACACAATTCCGCACTCATACAGTCCCAAACTCAATCTAGCTAGGGTTTTTATGTTCAGATCATGTTTTAGAGTAAAGCTGAACACAAGATAATTTATTTCTGGGGTTGTTGTAGCATGCAGAATGAGTTCCTCGCTGATTTAGCTGCACACACACAGGTGTAAACTTGAGAGCGGATATTTTTCTTTTCCCCAAGCAAAGGAGTCGGCCAATATGAGAGTAATGTCACGTTCCCATGAGGACAAAAAACCCCTGTGATAAATCAGGTGTTGTTCTGCTACAACTTAAATAACTCACTGAAAAAGAAATAAAAAGCAATAGGGTTCCCAACTTTGCCTTTCCAGCTGGTTCTGGTCCTTACTGGATCCGTATCTCTGTTTTCGCTTGCGACCACACTTCTCTCTACCTGCTAATTTTCTTTTGGCTTGCTAGGGAATTTCAGTGCTAACACATTCAGGGATGCACTGGTGCAAACCAATAAACAAGCCAGGCTCTGCCTTTGCACCTAGTCGCCAGAAAGCCCAGTTAACCTACACAGCCCCAAACCTTTTGCAATTACCGGGGGTCTAGCAGCTTGACTGATCCATCTGTTGTCTCCAGGTATGTTCCCCACAGAAAAGCTTGAACATCATTTCTGCTTGGCCTCCCTGAGGGACAGCTGGCACTCCCAGGAGCCTAAAACTGCTTACACATCAGAGCGCCATGCTTAGCACCCATCAGTTCCCTTCACACGCTGACAGTCACACACACACACACATATCTTAGAGGCCTCAATCTTTTGTTTGTCTGGAAACAGGCAATTTATCCTTACCACTCCAATTCTAAACCAAATTTCCTTCACACTGCACCTTTACCAGAATATTCAGGAATATATAAAATAAATTCCTACATAGCAGGCAGATAAAATGTATTTTGTTAATGTAGAACTGTTTTAAGCTGAAAACCTTGTGACTATATTCCAAAATACTAAAGCATAAATCAAAGTAGCATTTAGCAGGATAAACCAAACCAGAAGCCGTATTTCAATATGGGGTTTTACAAGCTACGTGTGCTCAGTTTTCAACACCAATATCAGCAGCACAATAAAGAGAAATGAGGCTCATGTGGCCGTTGCTCTTATTACACAAGCTTCTTGATCCTAAACTTCTTGACGCTTTTCTTCAAAGACCTCAGACCTACTGAATATCCATAACTAAACAGGCCTGAAAACCAATCTGTGTTTTCAATCCCTCATATTTATAGGAAAAAGAAATAAATTATTGCATGTGAAACAAAAAACAGATAACCCCAAAGCAATCTGAAACCTTTTTACAATACTCAAGATAAGTTAGCGTAAACAGATCGCCTGACCTTATTTAATAACAGATAATAGTGTGTTATCTACATAGTGACCACGTCAGAAAGCTGTGAAAATAATATACAGCTAAGCATACACAAGTAAAAATTTAATAAGCATTGAAAAGAATTTCAATATTGAATTTTAAAGTCCTGTCCAGCAAAGTACACAAGTTTTGGATTGACTTAACTGTTCAAAGTATTCATGTAAACTGACTTACTGAAAAAGAACTACTCATATGAATAACATGGATTACGTAGTTCTCTTCCAGTCTAATCTGGAGGTTCATTTTCTAAACCACTGCAGGTAGGAGGAGAAAGATTATCCTTATAATGAAGTTCTCCACCAAAATTCAGAAGAAATTAAAAAAGAACCTGACCTCAGATTTGAAAAGAGCTGTAATTGTCCAGTGATAAGAAGCCCAGAAATGTTGCAGAAGTTTAAGTTGGACAACCAGCAGTCAGGTATAATTTAGGCTCAGCTGAACATCCCTTTGGCAGAGGGATAAACTGGATAAACTCTCAAGGTCTCTCCAGCCTATGAATTTTGTGAAGTGATTTGGGATCTATAAAGACAAAATCTATCACATGAACATAAAAGGGCAAAATTCTGCTCTTTCTCTAGTGTGTGCAAGGCCCCAGATACCACAGGAGAAATGAGCTTTCACTTCAAAAGCACAAAAAGCTTTAGTGAAAAGCCCAGTGCTTTGATCAAAAGGAGGCCTGAGGTCTTGGATCAGATAGGAGAGAAGGGAGTCTACCACTACTGCTGCAAAGCAGGCAACAAGGAGGGACAAGGGGACATACTTACTCTTGCAAAGTAATTAGGCATCGAAGGGGTACCAAGTGCAAGGTCCTGTACATGGGTTGGGGCAATCCCAAGCACAGATACAGGCTGGGCAGAGAATAGATTCAAAGCAGCCCTGAGGAGAACAACTTGGAGTGTAGTGGTTGATGAAAAGCTCAACACAACCTGGCAATGTGCACTCATAGCCCAGCAGGCCACCTCTACCCTAGGCTGCATCCCCAGCAGCGTGGGCAGCAGGGCAAGGGAGGGGATTCTGTCCCTCTGCTCCGCTCTGGTGAGACCCCACTGGGAGTCCTGCGTCCAGCTCTGGAGCCCTCAGGACAGGAAAGACACGGACCTGTTGGAGTGGGGCCAGAAAAGGTCACAGCAATGATCCGAGGGCTGGAACACCTCTGCTGTGAGGAAAGGCTGAGAGAGTTGGGGCTGTTCAGCCTGGAGAAGAGAAGGCTCTGGGGAGACCTTAGAGAGCAGCCTTCCAGTACCTGAAGAGGTCTACAAGAAAGCTGGAGCAGGCTTTTTTACAAGGGCATGGAGTGACAGAACAAGGGGTAACGGCTTCGAACTGAAAGAGGGTAGACTTAGATTAGATATAAGAAAGAAATTCTTTACTGTGAGGGTGGTGAGGCACTAGGAAAGGTTGCTCAAAGAAGCTGGGGCTGCTCTGTCCCTCCCTGGCAGTGTTCTAGGCCAGGTTGGACGGGGCTTTGAGCAACCAGGTCTAGTGGAAGGTTGGAACTAGATGATATTTAAGGTCCCTTCCAACCCAGACCATTCTATGAGATTCTATATCATGGGAACTGTCTTCTCTTGAATTCTTGCAGATACAAGCAAAAGCAAATTGCTACCTAGATCCACGCCAGCTGAACACATCTGTGAACAACTGGGAAGATGGAAAGCATGGGCTCATCCTTAAAACTCTGGCAAAATTCTGTAAGAGTATTGCATGTGAATCCACAGGCAGAACATACAGTATTGGGGATTACAGTAATTTTAAAACAAGAAAATATTTTTCTACCCAGTGTTTTTTCTCTTGATGCCTATTGTTCATGATATGAAATTGTAACACTGTGTCTTTATTTTCCATGTATTTGAATTTCCAGTGTCCTGAAACTAAAGGAACAAAATATGCTGAGATTCCTTGAGATTTTACCGAAATACTAAGAATGAACATGCACTTCATTGTATCACCAGAGAGTATTTAGAAAACTTATAATTGAAGAGAAAAATAGCACTTTAAGTTTACAAGTTTCTTTTCATAAACAAGTTACATTTCTCTTGGCTAACAACAATATTTCGGATTGATCCATGAATAGCAGGATATTGCTGTGTTGCAAAAACACAAGAAAAATAAAAAGATTTAAAAACATGAACCCTAAATTAAATACAGGAACCAAGCAGCTGTTCGAAACCATCCATTTATTTAAACATGAAGTGTGTTAGCTTGGTGTTCCTGGTGCAACTCAACCCTGTTAATGGCCTTGCGTTTTGCTTGGCATCAGCTACTTCAGGCTCCTTCTTTTGGCATTCACAGCAATAATCCTATGCTATAGGAGGGCTTACCACAGTGCAGACGACGGAAGTGGCGACGCCAAGTCCCCCCCTTTCCAATGAGCCCACATGAGAATTAGTGATAAACACAACCACAGCATCCACCTTGTTGGGCCAGAGCAGTTCATTCTGTCAGAAGGGTTGCACAGGTTCATCGTGACTTAGCGTCCAGCAATTCAGACTACACTCTTGTGAAAACAGGTGTGAAGGGCACTGAAAAATGTAATGAAAAGGCAAACGCATGAATAAAATCAGCACAAGAGAGGTAAGCATTGCTGACAAGTACTACTTAAACAGATCAGACTTCATTCTGACGAACTTTCCTTCTCTTTCAAACTATTTCCATTTGTGTCCATAGCGTCTCTGAGGGTGCACTAGACATAGTGAAAAAAAACCTAATGCAAAATCAGCAATTAGCTCAGATGTCAGATTCACTTTGAAAACTGCCAAGTAGTAGAGCAAGGGCAGAGGGAGAGGAGACAGAGTTACACTTGCAAACAGCCAGCCTTTCACTATCCAGCTTCAAAATTTAAGCCACCACGGCAACTGAACACCATCTTTTTAGTAGTGCAGAATGCTAGTTATCTTTACAAAGAAACACTTACTCACTAAAATAAAAGAGCCATCTCTGTGAACTGGACTTGTTGAATGCACTGTTTGAATGAGTGCATCTGTCTTCAGTAGTAAGGACGTATTCAAGAGTTCTTTCATTTTGTACCAGAAACACTTACTGTTTCTGCCTGCGCTGTGGGAACTACGGATAGCTGACAACCTTGTGACTTGCAAGTTCTATTTTCTGCCATTATCCTTATTTTTTGCTGCCTGTATGAAAACTAAGGGTGGGTAGTCATTGCTACTTTATTGAATGAACCCCATTTATGAGTGCATGGAAAGTTCTACTAATGTCAGGGAAGGTGAATTTTCTATAGCATTTTTACTAAAGCAGCTAACTATCTAGAAAAATAACATATGCTGGAGCACGTCCATGTAAATTGTGATTTTTTCTATTTGAATTGAGCTTACTGTACTCTTCTTTGGTATGAAATATTCATGGCAAAAATGCAACCTCTTTAGCATGGGGTTAAGCTTTTAAATACTCGGAAGAGCTTTAAAATGTCATGGCAAGCAAAAGCAAGCAATATAAATATTATGAGTTTTCATAAGTCAAATCCTTGGATTTCCTGGCAGTAACAGATTACATTCAATATCATTTAAACGTTAAGGGTTATGCTTCAGGTAAATTCTGTAGGTCTTTCTGAGTAGAGAATTTGCGTGCTACTTCCTACATTAGGGGATTTCTCCTTCCACAAAAACTTGTTTCCTGTAGGAATCACACGTGGGAAACGGCCAAGGAGAAGGCATCAGACACAGCACATGGAACGTAACTCGCCAGTTTCCTTTCCTGACATAGAATTGTCTGTAACAGTGAGGACTTTCAATTCAGCATGAAGTCACTCGCATTCTGGTTCATGAAATTAAGAGGGGATAGTTCAAATTCAGAAATAGAAACATTTCCTTCTGGATCTCACAAAATCCCCTTATTTGGAGATTAAACCTCTGCCATTTGACAAAGCAACAAAGAGAGGAGGAACTACCTATCACTTGATCAGTCTATGCTCTGACCGTTTGCATTCACACTCTGCCCTCTCCTTGTCCTTCCTCCCATTGCTGGAAGTCCACAGGGGACAGAATTCTGTGTTAGTGGGTTGTCCACTAACATATAGTAAAGAGAAGACTGAGAAACTAAACTTCTCTTTCCCAACCTGACCCCTGCCTCTGGCAGCAGGAAGATAAAAAGATCAGCCGTCCAGTTACTGCAGGTAGAAATAATGGACATCGAACAAGTATCCAGATCCTCAGAAGTGAGATTGTGTGTTCATTTGAAAGCTTCACTGATCTGTCTCTCCTTGCTTGCTTAAAAGGCCTGAAAAGGTACATAGGAGCAAAGAGAAATCCAGCTTTTGTAATCAAGTTGATTTGCACTTCAAATTAATATTTTCTTATTCGCTGTAATTTAAAGATGTTCAAAGCAGCACATGTTACCAAGATGACTTGGTTATGCATAATTTTAATCCTTACAATTTGTCACTTGCTTTCCAGACAATAATGTCATGTTGTTTCTAAACACGGTTCATAGTGACTTTCTCACTTTATGCGTCCTGCAAATTGCTTTGTTTTACACAGCCATACTCCGTCATATTTTCAATTACAGTCACATTTTATAACTTTGACGTTCTTAAAAGTATTATATGTTAATATATTAATTTAAGGAATGTCAGATGAAGTGTGTAGACTTAATACAGAACATATTCTGACAAACCTGACAGAAAACATGAAAAATATGTGCTTTCTATCATAATGATTATTTTTCAGATAACACCAGCTGTGCAACTAATAAACCCAGTGACTGCTTTTCCACACAAGTACCAGCATTCAATCATGAAAGAAATATAAATCTCCATGGGCTTTTTCCACATGCTTTAAATCAGCAGCAATCTGTGCATTTGTATCTGCACTAAAAACATGGTAAAAACCGGGAATGTCTTCCAGCTGGAAACTCTTTGGCATCTTTACTGATAGAGACTATGAATGGGGTATGTAGTACAATGTTATAGGGATGTAGTTCAGTTTTAATCAAAGTTCTACACTAAACATGACACACAAAAAAAGATTTCACTAACCAAATAACTTGAGCAACCCCAGGAATTATTGAATCTTCCATTTCACCCTTCCTATTATTTTATTCTGGAAGCCTTGGATTCCTCATCAACTTTAGGTTAAAATTGTTCAGATCAAATGCATGGTAAAAGGTGTCATTCCCCTTATGAAACTCATTTTTTTTAAAAGAGATCTTTAGTAATTCCTGGGTATTACAACATTCTCTCTACAAGCTACACGTTCAAGAATAGCCTTTCCTGACAGCTAACTAATTGGATAATGCCATCCTACACTAGATGTTGCAAGGGAAAAAACAGTCTTCTGCTTTTTTTTTCCATCCTACTCAGTAGAGTTCAAATGTGCTTATTAAGCACCTTTAATTCTCTTTTACGGTCATTTCAGCCTCAGAATCACACATCATCACTATATCTCAGATCCTGAGAAGATGAAAAGGAAATACAGTAATTTTTCTGGGTACGCTATTTGTATAGATGGTGAGCCATGAATTCTCTAGGGCAACAGAGTTTTGAAATGACGACGTTTTGAACTGGTCTGTGACCTCATGATATGATAAATGGAACAGCTTAGAAATGTAGTAATTATGTTAAAATATCCGCTTTGGATTATGACACCAATTCTGGACTCAAAACATGCATAAAATGCTCTAAGAAGAAAGGTTTGTGCGTTATAGTGTGGAAAACCTCAGGTTTGGCTTGGTACCGCATGTACATGTAGAGCATATAACTCTGGCTTGTGAGTAATATGACTCATAAAAGGTCTGATCACTTTGAGTGATAAACAGTTGCTTAGGGCCAGCATGAATTAACCAAAAATGCAAACTAATGTCAAGGCAAAGCAAGAGCAATCTTGTACAGTGCAATGAAAGATGAGCAAAACCCTTCCCTGGAGCTTCTGCTGGCTCTCTCCCAGACCTGCCAGATTTTGTTGCGTTTCCCTCGTTTGTGACTATGGAAGAAAAAGAGCAAGATCTTTCACAAAAGTTTCTTAAACCTAGCTGGGCTGAGCTGGCAGCTTGCCACATACATTGCTTCCTCTTAGTATTTCACACAAATACTTTATTAGAACAAAACAGAAAAGAAGAAACAGAAAAAGAAAAAAATCAGAGATTATGTTTAATCCTCTTTTCCCCAGTCCCAGCTCAAGGAGACGCAGGGGAAAAATTTCCCAAAGAGTAAATAGTCTACATACAGGTACGACATCTCATTGGAAAATCACAGAATCTAAGTCAGTATAAAATCTGCAAAAATTTTAAAGCAAATGCTCTACTGGATCATTGTATTCAGACAGAAAATTGAGTCAAGGTGTGTTTAAACCCACTGGGTACCAATGTCCCTGTCTTTTAGTGGGAGAGAACAGAATACTCATGGCCAGCCTGTCAGGCACTCAAGACACTAAATTACAAGCCCTGCTAGGTCTTCTGCTCCGTTTTCATTCTCTTAACTTCCCAAACGCCTTCAGCACACGAACTATAGTTATGCACTTCTCTCCTAGTGCAGTGTGTCTTACAAGCAGTTGGTTTCTAACAGCTGTGGGGCTCCTCCAACATTCAACTCTATACATGAGCCACAGCCCAGCGAACTCCCTTAACAGCCCACACCATACCGCCACAGTTCCTTACAACATTTTCTTCCATCTTTATGGCTCACTGTAAGATGAAAATTCCTATCAGAATGTAAAAAACAAACAAAAAAACAAAAAACCCCCACCAACTCCCCCCCCCCAACTATCTGAACCCAACACAGCAACAGAAGATTCTCTGTTTCTTAACAGCTGTAAATCAACATGAATAGCTGAAATTATCTGCACTGCGCTGCCAAACAGATGTGCCAAGAAAGGCCCCTAGATCTTTGCTTCCATCCACTCGTAACTTCCCCGAGAAGGTCAGGATGTTCTATCGTCTCACCTCTTTATTATTCATTATTGCTCTTAACTTTAGTGAACTGTTACTCTATTTGGAACATCTAAGAAAAAGGATTTCATTGTGGTTAGTGGACTTTTTCCTCATTAAAAAAAAAAAGGCAGAGCAGTGCACTGCCAATCAGCTACAGCAAGCATAATCTAAACAGATGGGTTATACTCCTTGGTGTGTTTTTTCATGCAAATATTTTAATTCCAGTACAAGCATGGTTTCTTCTGCTTCAAAATCTTTTTGGTTTTGGCTTACTGGACTTACAAACATTATTCTTACACACTTGTTCTTCCACAAACACAACATAATACTGAATTATCTACTTGTTCATCAGTGAATCTATTAAGGAATATGCTGGTATATATAAAAGTACAAAATAGAGTGAGTCCACTTGGAAGTGTCAACAGGAGAAATGGTGGGAATCCTTAGCTGCTTCTGTTTGGCCAAGAAAATAAGCCAAGAGAAATTCCTAGTAGACTCAGCTGCCTTGTTTACTGTTATCTCTCCAGCTGTCGATCATACCTACCTGTCAGGTCTTGTTAAAGGTAGAGCTAGAGGGAAGTGTTCTGGGTGAGTTTGCTGAGTAATGTTGTTCAAGTCACTGCAACACATTTTGCCCTGACAGAGAAAACACATCTAATAGTATCACTTGCACGAAGAATTTTCAAGGCTAAAATCATAAAACTGCCAAAGGACTAACTCATGGTTTCTTTCACTGAACAGCGCAGTAGTCGGTAGTTTTCTGACAGAGTGAAGCTCTTGGGACAGCTCATGGAGGCTGTTCACTCTGTAGAACCAGCTGAAAATTCAGTGGAAACAGGAACCAAGCATATCTTGAGCCAAATGAGTCAAGTTCAACCAAATGTTCCTTCTAATTCCTTTGACTTGCATGGAACCCAAAGAAACTCACTATATTTGGGAGAAGAACTTTCCTTTCACTTAAGCCATGAAATTCTTCAAGCTGCTCTTTAACCATGACCGAATCTATACCCCTTTAGATCCACCTTTTCTTCTCACAGTCTTCATGGATTTTGCCTTTTTAGATGGTATGATTTTCAGAGCAGGAGATAATCTCCTTCCACGTACTTAAATGTGGTGAAACTCAAATACTTGGTTTGGACCATTAAACTTTATTATGATATAAACAATAATATGCACTTCCACGGCTAGCTTCCTCATTTTGTAACTGGGCTAAAGAGTGACGCAGAGAAAATACAGTCCAAGATGGAAAAAATAAATGCAATATATTATACAGTACATTAGTCCATGGTGTGGAATGACAAGACATCTACAGTGCATGGTACATGCTTGTGGGTGCATACACAGGCTTGTCTGTTTTTGTACATACATTTCCATTCCCCTTTAACAGTAATAATAGCCTTTTTGAGGTATAGAATTGCCTTGGACATATTACAGAAAGAGATAGCTGCAGTCTTCCGTGGCAAGTGGCATGCTGAAGTAGAGCAAAGCGTTTGTTGTTGCCGGGTAAACACAGCAGCCATTATCCACTCGGCAACCTGACCTACAACCATGAAAGACAGTGTTGCTGGTTTGTTGGAGTAGTAAGTGATAAAGACTGTTACCCAGAACTTCTTTCTCTTATTTTGAATCCTGTCACATTATCTTTCAAATTTATCTAAACTACCATGACAGCTCTCAGTTTTCAGCTACACTTCAAGCAGTTTAATCCAGAGTGTTGCACTGTTTGTTGCTAGACACCTAATGAAGAGTACGTGTGGCTGGGTCATCTACCATCACCCAAGGCAGGCCAGGAACAGTGAAGCACAATCATTCACTCATTAAATTTATGACATCTGATGTTACTCCAGATTTTGAGTACACCAAGAGTGGCAGTAATCAGGCTGACCAATACTCTTCATTGGCCTTGGTACTTCTTTGCATGCTTGTGTGGAGTTGGACCAGATGACCCACAGAGGTCCCTTCCAACCCCTACCATTCTGTGATTGTGTATTTCCTCATCAGCTGCTTGTGGCAGGAAATACCTGCGATTTTATCACACACAGCACAGTGTACAGTTGGCTGTAAAGAACCCCAACTAATATAGCAAGCACAATTATATCTGAATAATTTTCTGTATCTAGCAGAAGACCAACATCAGGACAGTGTGCTTCAAGTACACCATGCCATTTGGTCCTTTTTCCGGATATGGATTTCACACTTCAATTCATATGCTGGTTAGCGGAGAAGCAACAATATTTTTTCAAAATCAGCTGTATAATGTATGAGAGTCTTCTGTATAAAACCTAGTGAAAACAGCTCTAATAATCAAATCAATCAATTTTTCTCATGAATGCTTAAGGATGATGGAACAGGATTGATTTTTTGTTAATATTTAAAAAAAAATTATCCCATCAATGCTGTTGTCTAGGCTTGACACACTGAATGACTTTTCCTGTAACAGAACTGGCAGACACGGAAGTGCAATATTATGGGTTTCTCCTGCCAGCACGCCTAGCAGATTGGTCTAACAGACTGCTAATACAATACCTCATATTTTATAATGGGTGGAGTTCTCCTTCATGATCTACTGCTTACAAGAAAAAAGCCTACCTTTTCTTCACCTTTTTGAAATAAATTCAATCATTTCTGTAATTCAGTAAACTGGTAAAAAACCCTGCAATATTCCTGGGGTTTCAAGAGGTCTTATGCTTAACTTTGCTGCACAGAAATTATTTTATGAAGCAACTCAGTGCTCTGTGCAGACCTCAGTCCTCTTTAGAAAACTGGTGCTGTCGACTGCAATAGATTTTTCAACAGAGCAGTCAAACAACACAAGTGATTTGCAACATTGCAGCACCCAGTAATTCCCACTATTCATCTTTTCAGAAGAGGTATGAATCCAGTGAAGATTTATAAGCAGTCACTTTCATTCTCAAATAATGTACAACTGGCAATATAACGCACACACTTTTAGCAGACTGTTTACAACATGCTGCATCGCTTTGTGTTATGACATGCTGTAAAGTCTGACCTAATTTGACACGACAGCCAAAATTTAAAGGACAACATTTCCCACTTCACTTCCAAATGGGATAACTGCAATGTTCCAACAAAAGCTGGCCAGCAGAAGAAGGGCAGACGGGAAAGCATCCGTGGTCTGCCAGCTTCAAATTACTGTTGAGTAGTTCAGCATATCTCTAGGAAAAAAAACAAACAAAACTTATAGGAGCCATTAATCATCATTTAGGAAAGGTCTTCAGTGAAATGCATTTATTGTCTGTTATTCATGCATTCCAGTTTATTAGTAAGCACAACTTTTCTGTACTCATGCCCCTGTACTGATGGCAATTCTAAGTCAGCAGCTTAGAACTGAATCAGAAAAATATGGTAATTCTAAAACCCAAAGTAAAAAGTGCTCAGATGTATCTTAATGTTCTCCAACTGTCTGGGTTTTTTTCCTAGAGATGTTTGAATCCAGCTTCTAGTGACTAGGACACTTCTTCATTATTAATGCACCTCCTGGGACAGCACCTCTTCTTTCCAAATGAATCATTAAAGTCTCTTTGAAACTTTAGAAATCAACAAATAAAAATCTGAATTTTATGGACTGGAGCAAAACAACTCAGTGATTCAGAAGTTCAGAAGAGTAAATTCAGAGAGCAACAAGTATCTCCTAACCAGTCCAAAACTTCTGCATTGTGAGCATAATCTGTATCTGTGTACCACAGGTAAGGTTCTTTCTACCAGGATATGCTCAGGACCTAGCACCTCCATGTGGTACACAAGAAAATTATCAACTCTGTTTTGACTTCTTAACTTCACCTTAATTTCTCTCATCACCAAAATACACAAGTTTTAGAATAACATATCAATCTAATTTGCATCAACCTGTAGAACGTAAATCAAAATGCCACCTCAAATCTCTGTTTAGCTTTATTAAGCCAATACACACACACCTGCATTGCAGAAGCTAAAGGATTTTCTTAAAAAAATTCTCCATAAGCCAGAAATTTCAACGCAGCAACTGCAGCCCGCACAGTACTTCAATCCCCAGTCAAGCAGACATTGGAGTTCAGAATGCAGTAAAGCCTAAGAAAAATGTCATTCAATCAAAGCAAATCCTAATCTTTTGTGCATTTCATGATGGTGGGACATTTAGAAAATGGGATAATTTTCTCAAATCATCTTTATGTGTGGAAGTCATATGAAAATCTCCATTTTCCATCACCTCTGTACTTCTTTCCCTGAGTGAATGCCTGAGGCAATCATTTTAAAATGCTACTCAAAAAAAAAAAAAAAAAAAAGCTGGGGCAGTAGAAG
>Ga0065711_1046697_pt1 | contig 12746 bp, 4 predicted proteins | sample Hoacrofraction12_FD_59098 | JGI IMG/M metagenome (GOLD analysis project Ga0065711, IMG submission 59098) | Hoatzin crop microbial communities from Cojedes, Venezuela - Epithelial fraction 12 v2 (version 2) | ecosystem: Host-associated > Birds > Digestive system > Esophagus > Crop | place...
CCCCCAAAAAAAAAAAAACCCCAACCCCACCACATTTCTTCTTGGTATATAAAATGGGGGCATTTTAACTTAATAAGCAAACAAGAGAGTTTATTTTGAGTGTTTTTAAAAAAATGTGGTCTTGCAGTATGTTAAACTTTTTGGAAAAAAAAAATTAAGACATTTTAGAACAGCAGTTTTATAAAGTTTCTGGAGAAACCTTGTAAAATTTAAAAGGTCTTTTTTGTAGTGACACTTGCAATGAATCACTAAGCCAGCCTTTAAGTGGGTACATGCATACTAATCTTCAGAACTAAACTTTATTCACTGTTCAACACAGCTCGGTGTATTAATGGCTGTGGTGGGTTCCCCCCAGCCAGCAGCTAAGCACCGCGTGGCTGCCTGCCCACTCTCCTCTCGGCTCCCCTTCTTCCCTAGCAGGCTGGAAGAGAGAGTATGGAGAGCAAAAATGAGAAAATTCATGGGTTGGGATGAAGACAGTATAAGTGAAAGAAAGAGGAAGAAAAAAGTCATGCAAAGGCAGGCAGTCGCCACCTCCCGCAAGCTGCCTGATGCCCAGCCGGTCCCAAGCCATGGCTACCCTCCTGCAGAGCCTGCTCCCCTCAGTTTCTGTTGCTGCGCATGCTCCTGGGGTTACATGGCACGGAACATCCCTTTGCTCAGCTCCGGTCAGCTGTCCTGACTGTGTCCCCTCCCAGCTACTTGCCCACCCCTGGCCTACGTGCTTGAGGGGCAGAGGAGGGGAAGAAGAGACGGCCTTGGCGCTGGGCAGGTACTGCTCAGCCACTGCCAAAACACTGCTGTGTTACCAGTGCTGGTGTAGTCACAAAACATGGCACCATGAGGGCTGCTGTGAAGAGAATTAACTCCGTCCCAGCCAGACCCAGTGTGATGGCATCTATTTGCTCATATAGAGTTACTACAGATCTTGAGGCCTTTGGTTCACAGGCATTGTAATTAGCATTGTTTATAAAATAGTCTTAATGTGAAACTAAATGTCACTTTAGCAAATTTTTTCTTAGACCAGAAGTTAATGATATTTTTCCACTCACTTTACCCAATTTTGCTCTAAACTACATGTGACTGCAGTGCCTCCATACCAAGTGTATATATAATCTGTTAACTTTGTCTGCAGCTGATTCTGTTCTACATTAATAATACTGCTATTCCCCTCCCTCCCCACTTATGGAACGTGTACATACTTGAATTGAAACTTTTAAGCTGTGTGTAATCTCATTTTCAATATTTTGTACCTTTTCGTCCTCTCTTATTCGGCCTGCTCCTTTGCTTGTTGTCATACAAATGCAGCGGCAGACCACTAAGGTTTCCTCCTTTCTAGCTGCCTTTGTAAAATCAGAGAACCATGGCAGCTGTGGGGGAAGTGGGAACTTTTAATCTTAACTGTATTCAGAGGCTTAATCCAGCATTATAAATGCCCTTAAGTTTTCCCTATGGTTGGCATATTCCTACTTAAAGAGTTTACTTGCACTTATTTGTATTGTGCCTGGATGCTGATACCTTTCAGGAAAGGAGTTAGCATTTTATAGCTTTCTGCAAGTGTCCTCCGCCTACCAGCACCATAAGAGTCACCCTGGGCACTGATGGGGCCAGCTTCTCCGTTATCTCCTACATAGTAGGTGGGTGCAGTGGTCTGGGAAATAACAAAACCTCTGCATTTGCATAAAGGAGCTTCTGTTCTGTACAGGCCATTCTTAGCTGTTCACCAGCCACACAGTGGAAAACACAGTGGAAAAACTGGTACCAATCTTACTGCCACTTCAGAGCACGTGATTCTTCTTGAAGTGATCCTTGCTGTGTCAAAAGGAGACAGTTTTCACCAAAGTAACTGGGTCATACTCAAGAAGGTCTATTGCTGTGATGTATTTTGTCCTCTCGTACCCTTTAAAGGTGTCTGTACAAGATGTCAATTTTATGTGGTTAGGATGTTTACGTTGGGGGAGAGAAAATTTTTAAATTTAAAGGATGAATATATACAGGAATACTTTCTGTCAGGACCACATTGGAAAACTTAAAGTGTCAGTACTGGAAGACTATGGGAATTTATGATAAATGGGGTTGTTCTTACTCTGAAGATTTTTACTGCCTATTTTGTTGGAGGTGTGAGTACTTAGGAATGTGCTGTGGTTTAACTCCAGCTGGCAACTAAGCACCAGAGAACAGCTCACTCGCTCACCCCCCACGGTAGGATGGGGATGAGAATCAGAAGGGTAAAAGTGAGAAAACTCGTGGGTTGAGGCAAAGACAGTTTAATAAAGCAAAAGCTGTGCACACAAGCAAAGCAAACCAAGGAATTCATTCACTGTTTCCCGTTGGCAGGCAGGTGTTTTGCCACCCCCAGGGAAGCAGGGCTCTCCATCATGTGTAACGGTTACTTGGGAAGACAAACGCCATCACTCAGAATGTCCCCCCAGCCAACCCCATTTATACACTGAGCATGACGTCTATGGTATGGAATATTTCCACTGGCCGGCTTGGGCTGGCTGCCTGGCTGTGCTCTCTCCCAGCTCCTGCCCACCTGCTCATTAGCTGAACGTAGGAAACAAAAAAGGTCCTTGATTTCTTAGCAACAACTAAACCCATCAGTATTATCAACGTTCTTCTCATATTAAATCCACTGCGAAGAAAATTAACTCTATCCCAGCCATAACAAGGACAATGAAAACCTTTTCATCTGCTGTGGTCGCTGTTAATCTTGCTGTCTTTTTTCTGTATATTTATAATGCCATTCACTTGTGAGCCTTTTGTCATCTCTGCGGCCTCTGCTCCTGGTCCCACACTAGGTTAGTTTACAGTATTCCAGTCTGGAGGTGACAAAGGTATAGAGTGATGACCATATATATGTTCAGACTGTAAGATCTTAAAACTATAGGGGAAAAAATATATATACTGACTTCTGTTCAGTATTGCTTTTTTAGACTCACCATGTGTGCCCACTGCAGACCTGACTGAATTTGTTAGCAACAGGGAGGTGTTGTCTTCAACTTTTTTTTGTTGATGTTGGTTTACTTTCAGTAAGGTTTGAAAAAAGGTTAAAATGTTGTAGAATACACTTCCTTTTTTTGACAAGGAAGATAATTTCAGATGTTTTAAACAGTAAGTACAATGCAGCAGTTCTTTGAGCCACATGGTAGCTAGTGGTCTGAGGAGTATTAAGTGGGAAATAAAGGAAGAGGCTCTGCACTTGCAAATGCACGCTTCTGTTGTTCAGTACTGTAAGTTTTACATGTGAGTAACTGTAAATATAAACTACTGAGTTTTGGTGCCCTCATGTCACACTTTTTTTCTCCCTTCCCCCACCCTTACAGAGCAACTTTGCAGATGGCCGTTTGCAATCCCATTATAAATCAGGCTTAGTACAGAAGGGTTTATATATTCAGGCTAAGTACCAGCGGTTACGTTCTGTTGGTGTAAGGGGGTTTACCGCCAATAAATTCAGAGATGGATTTTTGAGGAAAGAAAAGGTAAGTTGGCTTAATTTATTTTTCACTAAACTATTTATAAAATATTAATATTCATATGATCCATTACAATTTTTAAATCCGTGTGGAATAACTTGGATGGTATTTTCTGGAATATTGGCTCTTTGTACTTTACAGGCAAACTTGATTTTGCACTGCTGTTTCCTCTGTGTTTATTCCCTGGAAACTTGCTGAAACTTGCTTTGGGTAACTGCAAATCAGAGGAGACCTCTGAGATTCTGCAGTTGCCTCTGTTTCAGTATTCTCTCCTTGAGCTCAGTTGATCTCTCTTCCTATTCATAGGAGGTGAAAGTGGCCCTTTGTTTAAAAAAAAATATTATGTCCTCTTAAGCTGTGGTTTTAAATCAATGTGAAGAGTGTTTGTATCTTTTTTTTTTTTTTTTTTACTATGTCTGTGTGCTTCCCCTCTTTGTTATGTTACCTTAAATTAACCATGTGCTTTAAAGTACACACTGAAGTGCTGTCCTGAATAAAGCATCCTACACTATATAATGCCCGTGTAAAATGGTTCGATGAGCTCAAGCTGAAATAACGAAGCACATCTGTTTTATGATACCTTTTGATTTGCAGTGTGTATGGGACAATGATATGGTAATCTTGAACTGCTGAAGAACTTTTGAACGATGTACAATGTTCCAGCTTTTGTGAGCATCATAGTTAAACCACTCTAAATCCTTTATTAAAATTGATCAAGTATGATCAAAGTAGTATGAGGTTACTCGTGACATCAGTGAATCGGATTAGATGACCTACGCAGCCCCTTGCAGTTCTGTGTTCCTGTATGAATTCTTGTTTTGTTTTGTAATTCTGTGTCCACCTAGCTACAAGTAAATACACTTGCATAAGCATTTGTAGTTGGATTAGAGTTCAGTTCTCAGAGCACAGAAACATAGGTTCTTAGAGCTGTTTTCAAACAAACCTCGTTTATGGCCCAGTGGGGGGAGGAAGCAAAACTCAAAAAAAACCCACCAGAAAACCCAAACAAACAAAAAAAACAAACAAGAAAGAAAACCAAACACTCTGGTAAACAGGTCACTTGTTACTGAAGTATACTGGTGAATGCCTTTTATGTTTGTGTGGAGTCTGAGAAGTACTATCTCTGAAGGCTAAATTGAATTGGAATCAGTGGAAAATAGATGAAGAAGGATTTTTTCCAGAAATTATAAGCTTGTTAAATGGGCATAGAAGTGTCATAGTTTTGCTGTAGTGAGCTTTTCCCCAGTAATTTCCAATGCTTTTCTATTACTGGATATTAAGGTTCTTGTCAGGAACCTATAAAGCATGCTTAACACAGTCTGGCTGCTGGAGATTATAATTTGAATTAGAGAAGAATAGGAAGATCTGAATATTGATTTTTAGGCCTGATGAAGAACTTGAGTGTCTTTGAGTTAAAGTAAAGTAAATCCTGAAGAATGACAACCATTTTCTTAACAGTATACCGATTGCTGGCTATCTCTTAAACAAAACTGTTCCTCGAATTCTAACATTTCCCATATTTTGCCTATTGTAATGATTAAGCTTGTCCTAGAGGTTTGTTAAACTGGTCTGAACATCTTTATTGCACCCTTTTGAAATAATTATGCATATGCATCCTTTATCATCTTTACAGTTGTGCTGTTTCAATCCATAATTGAAAGAATCTTATATGTTACATACTGTAATAATACAGTGCTTATGAAAGTTGGGAGGCTTTTTTCCACTGTTAGAACTTGTCAGTAATGATTTTTTTTTTCTCTCTTTCTGTAGGGAAATTTAAATATTGCAACAGAAACCTGAACTGAGCTGTGGTCCTGAAGTTGAAACAGATAACACAGCAAAGGGAGCATCTGTTCATCTTTTGACAACTTTGTCAAGACTTAAAATAGGATAAAGGAACTAACCCTGTAACTTTCTTGATTAAAAATAACTTTATTTTTCAGTAGTGGAATGCTGCAGAACTTTTTTACAGTTTTAATAACTGCTTTTAAAGTACAGTATTCAGTTGAAACATTGTAGTATGTACCTTTAGTTCCTTTTGCATACCAGTCTCAAGTAAAGAAGTTATTGAAGGGCCTCTTATTTATTGAACAATTCTCTAAGCATGGTGTTACAGATGGAACTTGAGTTGTTATACCCAGAGGTTTATATGTTGAAAGTTTTATTGCTTGTGTAATTAAAAAAGTAAAAAAAAAAAAAGTGCCTGAATTGTTTGGTAATAGCACATTAGCTCAGGATTTTCCAAGTAATGACCTTTTAGGTTGTGCAATAGATCTTACACCTCTGTTCAGTCGTTTCTGTAAAACAGTATTTGTATTGCTTTAGTTTAATAATATAGTTGGGTTTCTGATGTGTATATACATTTGTAAATTGTTAGAATGTTGGGACAACTTTCAGTATTTGATTAAAATGAATGATAACAGGCCGGTATGTAATGTACTGTAGCAGTAGCTTGTAACTGCACTGAAAGCATGCTTGGGTTTTTTAGAGGATTAGTTGGTCTGTATTCAAAATTATTCTGTCTCATTATATTTTGGCGTACGACATTCTTGACCAAGCCACATGTTCTCTAATCTTTTTCGTCATAAATGACTTGGTGATTTCCTGGATTCTGAAATTGGGGCCTGAAGTATTTAATTACAAGAAAACCAAAAAAACGTAAGTTTTTATAAACCTGTCTTCTAACAAAGCTGTTCATAATTGAAACTGCTTTAAATGCATGTAGCTTGTAATTTTGTTCAAAATCCTAGTAATTCTCTGAAGTTTATTGTACTGCAGTATTGTTATGCTCTGTGCAAAACTCATAGCCACACGTTTTATCAGTAGCTATAAACAATATTGTGCTTATTCCTGTTTATATCCTTTGCCTTAATATAATATATGATAGAGTTGTGTGTATGTTATTACAGATTTGTTCAGACTTTTTATTGCCAGTAAATGAGATACATAGCAAGTAGTTTTCAGACATGTTCTTATTTAAGAAAAAAGTTGTTCACCATATCCACAGTATATGCAGGCTAATATATTTCCATAATTTCCAAGACAGCGTTAGCCATATAGAATGCAGGCTAGTTCCTACTGTGGGTAGTAGATCACAATTCTAATACTGGGTAGAGGTACGTTCAGAGAAGACAAAATCTGGTTTTTTGGGTGTAAAGTCACAATGTGATTTCTGCATGCTTTTTTTTGTAATGGTGTTTTCCACAATGCCTTCAGTAGAGAGACTATTTGAAAGTGTAGGTGTGGCTCAGAACAGCTAAAATAGTGTTACTTAAAATCTTCAGTTTGTGGGGTGTACTGCTTAGTGTTCATAGGGAATAAGCAGGCAGGAAGCGTGCCACATCTGTTGATGTTATGGTAATTCCACAATGGCACCAGATAGTTTGTTTCTAAAACCCAAGTTTCCAGTTTAAATAACAATTATTAATGATTCAACTAGTTTTTCAGCAAATTTGACATGAGTACACAAAATGGGAAGCTAAAGGAAAGAAATTCCCTGGTCAGATAAGAGGCAGGCAACTTTCTGCAGATGACAAAACATTTATCCTCTTACACTGTCAGTGATGAATCTGGCAAAATCATCCTGTGTAGATTTACTGGGAGATGAAAATAAGGAATTGAAACAACAGGTTAAGTGAGTCAGCCCAAAGCAGATGTGGAGTAGCTGCAGCTGAGCAGCCTGCTGGCAGAGGATTGCTGCATATACCCCTGCAGATGAGGGCAGGTTCACTCTCAAGCCAACAAGCTATTCGCACTGCTCCTGAATGTGCTAAAGCACTGTAAAACACGTAAGAAGTGAAACCATGTATGATACAGGACAAACTGCTGAAGCTGTATTGTCTTATTCAACAGGATACTACTGTAAGCTTCCTGCAGTGTTCTTATTAAAGCGTGGAAGAGAACTCGTTGTTGAGCAAATGGGAAAAGTGGATACGTGAAGAAACTTCTGACATGGCAGTTTTGCTAGCACTGTTTGGAAGTAATGCTGAAGTAGTCAGACTTCACTCAGTTAATGCTGCTTTAACCAGGTTTAAAAGTGTGACTGGCTCCTCTGGTTTTGTGCTTTCTTATTTTATGTGTGCATGACTATGTATCTTTAATTTGTTTTGTACTTTTAACAGTTTAGCTTTGTTTTCTATTTCTACAGCTGTGAGCAGCATACTACAAACAGGGGTTTTTGGCATGTTTACTGACTGCAATTGTTTTTTATTTTTTCCGCTTGCCCACCCTTGGTCCCAAGATGAATGTTATATGATACAGTGTAGTCACTGTTTCAGTTGCTTTAGCTTTTATTTTTGGTGATACCATTTGCTCAAATCATATGCTTTGCCAATAACTTCACTGTCGTGATAAAACTTCCTGTATTTTATAAAATTCATACAGAAATTGAATCTTGTGACTGGCTTAGGTGCTAGAGGCATCTACTCTGTGGTGTTATCTGGTATGAGACATTGCTCTGTAGCTTTATCCTTGTGATTAGAGAGACTTGTGTCTCTATGCTAATACATAAATCAGTTTTTATTCTTCTAGCACAAAAAAGAAGTTATGTTATACTGGAATGTAATGTTTGGTTGAGAACAATGTATTGAAGTTACTGGTTGGGTTGTGAAGGCACAAGAAAAAGTGTTGAGCAGAAGAAAGGTCACATTACTTGAATAACTTGTTGCCTTTCTGTACTGTGACTGCATTGTAGAAAACACCTGTACAAAGACTTAAGTAATATCCTGATTATTGCATTGTTTCTAATGGGGGCACAGACTGATAACAGTTGTTACAATAACTACTTTAAATACGTGTGTAAGCCTCAGAAGGAAAATAGCGTCTCTTGCATTAGTAAAGTCTGTCACTGCGTTTGCATTGGAAGTTAAAAATGTGATTGTCTATAAGAGCTTTCTAGCTTTCTGTTTTATACTTTGAAAATATAAATGTGAATTGCCTTTCTTTTGGTTGACTTGAAATGACTGTTAAATGCTCATGTCATATTCTCAGTTGTTAACATGTGAAATTTTTTTCTAATTGCTACCCAAAATGCAATGGGTTTAATAGGACTAGAGTCTTCCTTATAAGTGTCTGAAATAATAAGTTGTGATGTTAGCATTTCTATTGCTGATCCATTTAATCTCTACACAGATTGGTTAGAGTCCTCATTTTAAACTTTGTGGTGATTGAGTTCACAAGGTTAACAAAGTTTTGGGGCTAGTAAGAAGCAACACATTGCAGGGCTTCTACAAGCCTGCCTTAACTGTAAGAATGACTTACATGTTCAAAATCACCTTACCTGATGGATTTAGATGGTCTTGAGACCTGGACATAACTGTCTTAACTCAGGTAACTGATAGCAGAGGATGGGAGTAAATTCAGCTGATCGCCAGCTGTGATAATAGTTTGCCTTCTGCCTTCTCTCCCAGGGCCTAAGGGTGAAATGCTGAATTTTCTTTATACCAACTTAGTTGCTTTAAAAACAAAAAACAAAATTACACTTTTGTGGCATTAAAAAAGATAGGGTTCTCAAAACTTGCTTGTCATGCATCGGAAAGTCATTTTCTGCCATGTCTTTGAAATGAATAGTGAGAGTTGCTTGGAGATGATGATTAAAGATTATAGCAAAGAGGGACTTGAATTCTCATTATTCACCTTAGAAGACTGTATATAGAGGGATACCTTCAACTTCCTTGCTTTCTGAAGGGATCTTTTCCCATGCTGTGTAGAAACATGCCTTTTGCCTTTCTTTAAGCATCTGAATGGCCATCTACAAAGTTCTCTATGGGAGAGCTCTCTAAAAGACAGACTTCAGACTTGCATCCTAATGAATCTGGGGAAAAAAAAAAAAAGGATGTTTCTGCACCCAACTCTGGCCCTTGACAGACTTCATTCCATTGCTTCAGGATCTGAAGACAGACGGTTCTTCAGCCTCCTTATGAAGGGGAATTAAGAAAAAGCCATTTCAAGATCTTTGAAAGCCTACTTGTAACACTTGTCTTCTTAGTAGACCTTAAGGACAGTGATGAACATTTAAGTGTGTTCTGTTTCAAGCTTGGTGAGCATAAATTTTCGGTGTTAAGATCAGAGAAAACTATTGTCGTAACACCTGCCCCTTCCTTCTGTGCCTGGTGGTTTTTGTTGGAGGGGTTTTTGAGTAGGTATTCGGCCATGTGGTTTAATAGCTCTGTGCTGCCTGCCACTTCAATGCAGTTTTCTTCTGTTCACTCTTAATTGCTCTGAATTTTGTCTAAGCAGGCTAAATCTCATGTTGTCTTTTTAATATTTCATTTTCTGTAAATAATGTAGTAGATAGCTTTTATTTTGTGACTGGCTTCTCTTATGTCTTGATTGTTGAGGGAAAAGACAGGGTGGAAGCAGTTGTTGTTCGAGTACACTCTTCATGGAATAAAAAAAGCCTCATTGTTTTGTTTTAGGAATAGCAGGATTCCTTCCCCCCCCCTTTAATGAGGATGTGGACTAATGTCCACTTCTAAGGAATATATTAATATTGACCTAATTTATACTGTAGCTTCACAAGGACCATCTAATGTGTGTATGTGCACCTGTATGCACACATGCAAACACAAATTAGAAACATTTAATGTAATTGTTTCTAAGTGTGGATACGAAATGACATTTTTGAACTACTGAAGATGGAGTTACATGCAAACGCCTTTTAAGTCTGTAGTCTTTGAGTCCACAATGGTGCTTTTGACAATGTTATCCCATATCTAAAAGCCTCATTCATAAGTATATATTAAGATGTAGGTATGTCTATATGTATGTTTAACATAGTTTATATCAAATCAATGTAAATTTTGTTTCTACAGACAATAAATGTTTTAACAAAATTTTTACTTATAAATAATTCTGTGATTCGATTCAGTAGTTACTAATATTTGGTGTCATATTCGGAGTATTTTTCTTGATCTGTGTAGCCATATAACTGTTGGTTCTGTAACTTCATTTATTGCTTTTTTTGAGATTAAAAGTATTGATCTACATTCTAGGCACACTTTTTCGGCTGAAAGAAGCTCACTTTCCAAAGACATAAAATATGAATCTCCCCTCATTACTAGCACAAAACAGATGTTGTTTAAAAAAACTTTGAAAGCAGGTATGTCCATCTCCTCCATGGCATTCAAAAGCCGTAGCACCTCTGCCAAATTCCGATTCTTGCCCTGTAAAGGGGCAGAATGGAGGAAGGCGCACGCTTGCTTGTCTAACTGTATCAAAGCTGACATTCAATAAAATAGCGTGCATTTTTAAGAATTTGCTTAATACATGGTTATTCTCACCTCAGACTGATGATACTGTTAGTTTAATATTAAGATCCCCTAATAGAGTGGAATAGTAAGGTGAAGCTAGAAGAATGCACTTGCAGTGTTTGATTAAAGGAAAAGAGTTAACTTCCCCATTATGTACTTACCATAATACAAATCTGTTTTGATCTTCACTGTATGTAAATAATCTGGGCTTTTAAAAAATAATTCTCCTGTTCTAATCTGATTGTTATTCTTGAACTGGGATATAATAATGATGCTTCCCAACCACTGCACTTCTGAAGACTGTAGTCTGTGTGGCTGACCATGTTCTGAAGCGCATGTCTGTTTAGATAAAAGTTACTAATTTTCATCAGTATCACTGTAAAAACATCTCTTCAGCTTCTCTAAGCAGTTCCTTAACAAGAAAAAATAAGTTTCTTTTCTAAATGTCATAATGGAGTCATTAAGTTTGGAAAAGACCTGTAAGATCACTAAGTCCAACCGTCAGCCCATCACCACCATGCCTGCTAAACCATGTCCTGATGTGTATTCATTCAACTCTTTTTCCAACAACAGCAAAGTGTCTGAATAATCCACGTACGTTGTAATGTTACTTTGAAGCCCCAGCTGAGGAATGCCCCTATCGAGGTGTGCTTTACAGGAACACAAGATCAGTCCTAGAGAAATTCTTTTGGTTTAGGAGCAATGGGAAGCGAAGTCTTGGAGGTGTAACAGGAGTGCTTCCCGCAGTTTACAGTTAGTTTTTTCCACTTTCTGGAAAGGACATCCTACTGTACTGTGTTACGGCTTTACTTGGGAAAGCCAGAAAATTCTTACATTAGTTTCTAGTGATAGTTGAAATTGGAAATCTGTTTGAGATAACAATCAAATTGGCTTTCTCTTGTGCATTGTGACACTGACGTTGTGACACGACTGCTTTGTGTTATTCCTTCTCACTTTTAGTACCAGCCCTGAAGAGTTCTTACAGGAACAGTGCTACTAGTATCTACCAAGCTAAATTATTTGGTTATACCATTTCTTCCACCTTAAACTATGCAGCTGGAGCACTGGAAAGCCAAACTTCATGTAAAATTACCACACTAACAACAGAAATATCTTCTCAAACCTGGTTGCATCAGTTTGACATGTTATTTTGTTCTGATTGACTTCACAGTTTCAGCTGGTTTGTTATAATGCTTGCTTAAAAGATGCTACTTCTCGTTCTGGTAATTTTCCAGAATTAATCCTGTAAATTTTTCAGACAATAGAGGTCAACTGCCCTTATGCAATGGGGAACTGTGGATAACTGAAACCAGCGTTGTTTTATTAAGGTGCGTATGAATGACTGTTGGCTTTCTGGTAGCATGTGGCTGGCTAAAGGATGCTGTGCGTATGTATGAAGACAAAATGCATTTTTGCCATTTTTCCCCTCTCCCCCCAGTGTTGGAACTCGGTGATTTGTGACTTGGTGTCCCAGTGTTCTGAAAACAATTCTGAGGTGGTTCAAGTCTTTGACTTTTCAGTCAAATGCTAAACTGGAGGCTGTCTACACCTACATCCAGCCTACTTCCATTGTATTCCTTTTCATAGTTGAACTTCCCTTTTTTAGTTACGTTTAAAAACTTTTTTAAAAAATTATTATCTCAGTGAAGGTTTTGTTGTATCACAATAATTTTTTTGCAAATGATGAGAATTAGAAAACACAAACTGCAATAGTTCTGGTGTTCCATTGCTGCTGACACGTAAATAAGTAACCACAGGTATGAAAACTTAAAAGCACTTTTAAGTTTTCTTTAAAAAACAAAACAAAACCCCAAAACTTACTAAGTCAGGGATTTTGTCTAAATACTTAGTCTCTCATTGGTTATACTCCTCTAATTTCCTCTGAAACAGTTCGCCACTGTCACGTTTTCAAAAATACGGATTTTCACAGCCAAGAAGTCAGAAGCTACCTGGAAAGACTTCTAATTCTCTTACACGTTGCTAACCTCAAAAAAGCTTTTTTTTTTTTTTTTTTTTAAAT
>Ga0065711_1046698_pt1 | contig 12746 bp, 13 predicted proteins | sample Hoacrofraction12_FD_59098 | JGI IMG/M metagenome (GOLD analysis project Ga0065711, IMG submission 59098) | Hoatzin crop microbial communities from Cojedes, Venezuela - Epithelial fraction 12 v2 (version 2) | ecosystem: Host-associated > Birds > Digestive system > Esophagus > Crop | place...
GCCCAACCCCCTGCCCAAGCAGGGTCACCCAGAGCAGGCTGCACAGCACCGCAGCCAGGCGGGGCTGGAATATCTCCAGAGAAGGAGACTCCACAGCCTCCCTGGGCAGCCTGGGCCAGGGCTCCATCACCCTGTTCAAACACTGTTAAGAAATTTAGCAAGAAGCCATTGTTCCTACATTTTAATTTGTGGTAACAATCCGAAGAAGAAATAATCAAAATCTCCTTTTAATATGTTTACTACATGAAATTATTTCATTTAGCATTTGGGTCTGGACTTGCCTGCTACAGAAGCAGTAACAAAGCTGAGAAGGACCATGAAGAACAGCTTTGCAAATCCAGACGTCAGCCTCCCAGAAAAGGCTGTAACAGCAGTGCCCAGCGTTAGCTTTACCGCTGTCACGCTTCTCTGGTGCGGTGAAGAGGCGCCAGCGCCAGGGGCAGCCTCTCAGTGTACTGCTCCCATGATTTTCTTGTGCAATAGCCTGACCCTGGCAAACCATCTGACAACCATGGGACCCTGGACGGGATCTGGACTTTCCTCAAACCTTTCCTGTTATGCTCCTTTCTTGCTCTCCCTTTCTACGTAATCCACCAGTCTGGCTGCAGAAAACAGCGGGAAACATTTCCCTGACTAAATCCAGAAGTTCTGCTGAAAATGTTGCTCCCTTTTCTGAAGAGAACAGCAGACCACAAAAAACAGTAAAGAGCCAAACAGCCAGCAGAACCAGTTCTACACCTGTATGAAGAAACACACAGAAATCTGAGATTACAGCACACTCATGCACTGTGTCAATGAAAGCAATTAATACAAAGCACATAAGGTAAACGGAGAAATGTGTCCTCCAGTATTCTTCAGCTTGGCAATGTTCATACTATCAACAAAGAAACTTCAATACACAGAAAAAGAAAAAGGTCTCTTTCAGGCTTTTAAAAATCATCAGCAGTTATTCTTCAGCGCTTACCTTAAATCCCCCTCCTACTTCTCCAATCACATTCTCTATAGGCACTTTTGTGTTTTCAAAATGTACTTCACAGGCTGAAACACAGAGTTAATAGCTATGGAATTATTATGCAGAAATATTTAAAAGAAATTCAGGAACATAATTGACTCGTTTTGTAACAAGAAGTAGAGTTTTCCTAACGCGCTGTTTATGACAGAATTACACATGCTTTGCCAAAGAAGTCAGAATTTGGGAACACACTGTAGCTGACATCAATTACTTATGTAAAATATTCAAAATATAATTACTGTACATTGCATAAACACGGAACTATAGTTTCGTCTCTATTTTAAGGAACCAATAGAGCAGTCAAGTCCAAATGATAGACGGTGGCAAACTGTAACCACCAGTAAGCTTAAGAAGAGCCTGTGAAAACTCACTTTTCGATTAAAGCTACTTGGTCAGTGAATCTTCCGAGTAATTTATTTCACTGCATAGTTAGGGAAGCTTCACACGTGCAAAAAAGAATTATACAGTACGGATTGCTTATTAGGAAGGACTCGCAGGAAAAGCTAGGCAAAGAAACACGAAACATACTGCTATATGGAGTAGGTCTGGATTTGCCTATGAATTCAGATGATCTAAACAATTTTAAACAGTACAATAGTAAAACAATTTCTGTTAACAATTTTAAGTGATTCTTACTATTGGATCCTCGAATGCCTAACTTATCCTCAGGTTTCCCATTGGTGACTCCACCAAAATCCCGCTCTACGATGAAAGCAGTGATTTTGTCTTTTAGCTGTCCATCTTTATCAACCACCTCTGTCCTAGCAAATACGGTGAAAATACTAGCAAGGCCACCGTTTGATATCCAGACCTGTTTGGAGAGAGGAAAGATGTATAAAGAATATATTTGTTCTGATGTTGGGAGCACTGTTCTTAAGTGTTTCGTAACACAGAGTGGTGAAAAGTTGCTGCTTCTTCCCTTGGAATTCTGGTGAGTGTTCTGCTACTAGCTTTGCCTCTTGTCAACACATTTCCAAGGGAAGCTGACCACAGAATGGCGAGTTTAGAGCAACTAAAAACATAGGTTGTAACATAGATTTGAACTGAATTAAAATCCATGGTGCATTTTCACAAGAGCTCGTACATCCTGCTACTTAAGGTACGTGAGGGATACAAGGCTAATAGAGACTGCAGACCCACTTTGCCCAAAGTTATTTCAACTCTTGATGAGAAGCTCTCCAGATCGGGCCACATACGTACGGCCTCTCCCAGCAGACGACTTTGACAACTACAGACCAAGTCTGCAATGTACCAGATATTGCTGAGTCCAGAACATCTCTACATTTCTTCAAGATTGTATTTTGCCATTGCTTCTTTCAGCAGAACTGTTCCGAGCAGCCCTATTTCCAATTCCATGTCAAGTTTCCTTTAAAAAATACCTACAAAATCCGGCAGGAAGAATGAAGAGAGGGGAAAACACGGTTTTATGTTTCTTTTCACCCATGCTGTCCCAGAGGGAGCTAATTAACTAACTAACCAACCCTCTCTGAAGCTGAACACTGTGCGCTGGGGATACAGCGACGGAACGGAAGAGTGGCTTTTCCTGTCTTTCTCACCAAGAGCTTAGTGGAGGTCATTCCCCAGACAGTGTGCTTTTCTACTTTCTCTGGCCCTACACTAACATGGGGTGTCTTTTTGACGTGGTCATTCTTCACTAGCTGGAAAGCCTCAGAATTCTGACGCAGCTGCCAAGCTAGCCTCTTACTTAGCAAAACCGACTGACTGCAGTGCTGCAAAAGGCAACGATGCCTTCCATGAACTTGTAACAAAAACCTGTCGTATTTCCAGTCTGGGAGTGGATACCTTGGAGCCATTTAATAAGAAGTATTTCCCATCTTCACTGAGGGTTGCTCTTGTCTGGATGGACGCAGCATCACTTCCACTAAAAAGCAAACAAGTTATTAATGTGTAAAGAAAGAAACATACTTTAAAAAACAAAACTACATCTTTCCCCTCTTCCCATCCCTTAACAAGGAATGTTTACAGTTGTATTAAATAGTAGTATATAGATTTTAGTTTTTAACTAACAAAGGAACTTACTAGATTCAACAGCTCTGAAGAAATCTACTTAAGTTACCCGAGGGGACATTTCTGCTGATCAACACGTGTGTTATCTATCTTACAACCTGACCAGAATGCTCAGAATGCCACGTAAGCCACTTTTTTGAGCTACACATTGAGCTACGTGAACATACAATGAAACTGTCATCCTAAAACACAATCAAGTTTAAAATGTCCAAGTTGTTCCTCAAAAACTCCCACCCTGGTTTTACATGCAAAGTGAAAAAAAGCTCAAGGGAAGTGCAAAATAAACAGGTGACAGTGTCTATCAGTGAGCGCTTGGGCACATCAAATACCTTCTACAGGAGCAAAATTGGCAGGGGAATTACAACAAAGCAACTTAAGTTTACATTCTGCAATTAAAAGTTCATGCCCTTTCTTGACTCACCAACTTACTACACAATGTAACACCTCCTTGGAGGAAGCTTCCTCTTCCACAAATCGAAATGCCCCAAGAGATTACTCCGGGCTCTCAGCTGAAGACAGCCGTGCAGTTCTTGGAACAGCCAGATCACAGCTCGTATTTTAATAGGGTTAGATTTCTAAAATTCAGTTCTAAAAATGATCATTTCTGTGCACTAGGACTAAGGTCTCTAAGAAGACTGAAGTTAAAGTTACTAAGACTAGCCAACTTTTTAAGTACTAGTGGGCTAAACAAAGATGTTAGAGGAATTGCAGACCACTGTTAGCCCTTGTTATTTTCCTGTGAGTTACTTCCAAGTCCGTTACACAGATCATTTTGTTGAAGCGCTAGTTAGATTTTACCTGTGAGTGGGGTAGCTTTTAGAGGGTCAAAACCCAACCTAGGGCTCCTGAATAAAAACCATCACTGATGGCTGGGAGGTATGTACATCACAGCAACACGAAAATTAGCAAGTAAATCAAATGCTCATTGCAAGTCATTCTAGCAGACAAGAATTCAGAAAGGGCAGTTTCAAACTATAGTTTTGTATGGACAAGCGAGATTCAGCTCCAAACATTCAGCTGGTCTCAGTCCTTCACTCAGTTCCCTTTACAATCACGCAGTAAGCCATCTGCCTGTATGGTTTTAAGAAAACTCCACCTCTTCTGCATTAACAGAATTTGCAACATTAGCAACAGTCAATGACTAAACGTAACGTCTTTGAAATGCAGTTGCTGCTACCTTTTCTAAAACCTAAGGAAAGACCAAAATATCCTGCTATTATTTTTGGTAGCTCCTTCACCACAGGCTTCTGTGATTTGGAAAAAGAACCGAAAGCATCCCAGAACAGTCACATCACGTTATTTCTGACATAGCACGAAGTATCCTTTCAATTCATATTTGGTAATGCCAGAAATTAAGTGGATGAATTGCTGGGATGGGAACAATGGTTAGTGATTTCATGGAAACTGCCATGAGCAGCATATTGGGGAAAGATGAATTACATGATTTCAAATGTACCTTTTATTTATTTTTTTTAAAAGACCTATAACCTGAAGCCACAGGCACCAAATAATAAAGATTTAATATATTAACCAATCACTGTAATGAAGATGAAAATAATAAAAAGATTATTTTAGTGTTCTGGTGCTTTCTGCAGCTTTTCTGATTACACAACCAGTACCTTCCAGGCTCAGTGAGACAAAAAGCTGCAATGTGCTCCCCAGATGCCAGTCTAGGCAGGTACTTCGCTTTCTGTTCATCAGTGCCAGCAATGAGGATTCCCTAAATAAAGAATTAATAGAAAACTTTTCAGCATCAACCTGTGTAAAATGAAACGAAGCTGACACGCTTCACCAAGTTCAAGAAGCTTAATTTGCAAATTCTAGGGCACAACAAGGCAGTTTAACAATCAACAGACATTGTTCTTTATCAGACATTAAAATATGTCAAAGCTATCATCACACAGTTGTTCAAGACTGCCTTCTAGGGCGGGTTTCACTGAATTTATGCTGTAAGCGAAGACTTCACTGTTGCTCTGAAAGGCACCGAGACAGTCCTTCCTTTATAATTTGTCACGCACCTTCATTACTACCACTATAATTTTATTTTAATAACCTCAAAAGCAGCAAATTTCAAAGCTCCTAATCACGATTTACTTAGGTTCCAAATTATTTCATCACACAGGCGTTCAACAGCATTCTGTGAGGGTGCACTTAATTATTTCTGTTGTATTTATTTTGTGCACAGCAGGTTTCTTACGAAGGACAAACAAAATACAGAAATACACCACAAAGCTAAATAATCAATGGTTAAGTAGCCAAGATACAGTCACTCAATAAAGTCAGGATTAACCCCAGCTGACCCAAACTGGCCACAGCAGGAGAGTAACAGCAGGTGTGTGTTACCCTACATTTCTCATCAGGCTGCTTTACAAATCAGCTCAGCTCACCAGCCCTGTTCTACAGATGACGAAATTTTAAGATGAGGAATAAATACTTCTTTTCAATTAGCACTGCCTGCTCAGTACCACGAAGAATTTTTTCTTGCTCTAACGAACTTACTGCTATTTCAAGCTTCAGACAACTACCATCCATCCACCACTAAAAAAAGATACCCAAGGCTGTATTAAACAGAAAATGAGTTAAAAATTCACATGCTTGCTATAGCACACTGATCTTGGGTAAGTTTTCTTCTCTAAGCTACCTCAACATGCAGCCTCTTTCAGCTACGAAAAGTTGCACCCTTATGAATTCTCTGCATGGCTGTCCCATCTCCCCACAGTTTTAGCCCTCTGATAATTTATTTATGCCAGTATTTATTCCCGCTTTATCAAGTTTGCTCAATTTTTTTTTAAAAAAAGGGATCATTTAAGGGTGTGGGTTTTTTTTTTAAATAATTACTGACTTAATGTTTCCCAGACTAATAATTTTCTTGTGTACTTCATATTCAGTCTTTATGCTGCTTGAAAGTCTGACACTGAGCCACTGGCAGAGGGTGCTAGGAACACTAACAAGCAACCTGACGTTAGCACGTTCCACCTAACTTATCCTTCACCAGTAATTCTTCTTTGTTACACCCCCACTCCACATTTAAACACACTTCACCTCACCCTTTCTAGGCAAGTCACGTAGAACTACTTGGCACAGAAGAGGAGCATTACCTTCAGCCCAATAGCTTGATGAGCTGCCAGCGTGACTGCGATAGAGCCATCTAAAGAAGTGATTTCTCCCAGACGTGCGTACATGGTATTTGATAGACCAAGACCACCTGCAATAAATACTACGTTTTATTCTGAGTAGGTACCTTATAATTCAACTTGCCCCTTCTCCCGCAAAAATCCCTTTCAAGCACAGAAACATCAAGGTTGTAACAGTTAACTGAGGAGGATCTTCCTATTGACTGGGTACAGCACGTCCACAAACACACACCAGGTTGCTGCAGCTGTGCCAGAAGAACGCACTGTGCAAACAGTAACTTTTTTAATAAGCATGAGTTGTGCTGACCTTAGTTCTGTTCAGAAGCAGATGTGTTTGTGTTCAAGTGTGCATGCACACACAGCAGATACAGCATAAACCAAGAAAACAAGCTTGTTTAGAACACTCTGCACGTGAAAATGGTAAAAGATTTGGTATAACATTTGCTCTGTTGCGAACTGCTGTGCTTACAGGAGAACACGAATCGCGTTGGCCACATTTCCACGGGGCAAAAAATGAGCCGGACAACAAAACTGACACAAAACAGCTCCAAGCAGACTTCCAGACTGGTACTAACGAAGGATAAAATACAAAACTTAAAAAAAAATCTTTACTCAAAAAATGTGAACATATCACAAAACAGACTTGACACCAGCACATCCTTTTTGGAAGAATTTTGTTATCTGCTGCTGCAGATACGGATGATTTGTAAGGAGCCTGAAAAGAAGAGAAGTAGGATAAATCAAAGCTGCATCTGTATGAGCCTAGTGTTCAGCAACTTCATGTCACCAGGACTAGAAGCCCTGCTCCCCACAATTTAAGAGTATTTTATATATTACTGCTGAATAAACAACTTTAATCGAGATAATCTTTTGTGCAGGTTAATAATTTTCTACTCAGGACAGCGGTCAGGCTAACGAACATCTTATTTCAGCAGATGTCTCAATAGTCCTACTGCTTTACGTATACCGAACAGACACAAGAACAAGTCTCACAGCACTGCCTCTTACATCCTTCTCCTTCAGAGCACGCTGACACGAATTAAAACTTGCACTCCTCCCATCTATACGCTCTTGCTTCTTTCCCCCTTCCTAAGCAGTGCTGGGTTCAGGACTCAGCCTGGAGACTACTGATGATGCGCACAGTAATTCCAGCGATCCCCAAGTTAGAGAGCGCCATTCTTCCACGCTTTACAGGAGCTTCGTTTTTCCCATTAATGTTCTGCATTTTAATGCTTCCAGCACACACACCACTATTACAAACCATTATGAACACCACCATGCAATGCACGAAGCACTGAATACGTGTGACTGCAGAGTTTTAAAATATGCCAAGCACCAACAAAAATGCAGAAGGTTGAAAAGACAGGAAATGGGAAACAACCTCATTAGAAGCATGTTTTTTATGGTGCAGAAAAAAGTAGCTTGCTTATAGCAGGGTGACTGCTTTCCATCTTGTGGTTTTTATCCAGCATACACATTCACGAGGCAACAGGACTGATTTTCTACAAGTATGCTGAATGGATTGCAGCCTTTTACAAACCGGAAGCCAAGAGAACGTCATTTCTCAAGCTTCAAAACCACACAAGATCAAAACAACAGTAACATTTTATTTAATTAAAGTATGATTTTGAAGTCAAATACATTGCCTTTGAGACTCTTAAACTTAACAAAGAGGGAAACTTCTAGTTAATCAATAGTAAGTTACAATTCCAACACCACGATGCTTCCTAACACTCCGCTGTGAGTCCTGTCCTCTGTTTAGGTGCTTCCAACACCTCTTTCCGGTGGACGCTAACCTCCTGTCTTCTTCCAGTGTGTTTCTTAACTCCTACACACCTCTCTCTCCCATCTGGGTTCAGCTGCTCTGCTCAGATCCTTCTCCTCCCCAGACACTATCCTGAAGAGAAAAACTTCAAAGAGCTTACAAACCATTTTTCTACCTTACTCTCACATCACCCTAGTTCTGAATACCCATGAAAAATATTTAATAACATTTCTAATGCATTAACCATTAATTAATCAGCAGAGACCACACCATGTTACAGTACATGCAAGTTATCTGATAAACTTTAATGAATTTGTATACAAACACTTCATTTAAAGAACTGAAATTAGTGCAGCACAGCAACACTAGTTAAGCTGCCTAATACAATAAACAAAAGATGTGTAACAGAAATGCTACGAAAAACGTTTAACATTAATATTTAATATTACTTTAATATTTAATATTACTTTAGCATGACTTTAATGTTTAATATTATTTTAATAACTATTACTTTAACACCAAGCAAAAACTGAGGTGTGTCTCCAGCTTTATATAGTATTAGCATAATCAAATACCTAATTTTTGAAGAGCATAGTGTGAAACAATGTATCTTCCCCACTGAAACTATGGTCTGCAGATGGTAACAGTTTTGTCTTCCTCTAAGTTGGTCTCTTCAAAGTCATCTTCTCTTATAATAGAAAATAGATGATGCAAGGATCTTATTTCTTTATAAACGTTATACAAAATATGAGTTTCCATCCCAATTTTTATTTTATGCATCAGGATAAGATTACCATTTTCTTGAAAATTCCTTTGCAGGTCTAAAGGTTAATCCACTGAGGAAATGATGTCTCTGATCTCAACTGGCACTGTAATGTCCTTTAAGACATAAACTCCGCATTGCATAGGAAAGATTTTACACAGAAGCTCTGCTTCCAATAAACAGACATTATTCTTTCACACTTCTGTATGGGGAACCACATCCCTGTCTGCCCATGGCAGGGGATAGCTTTGATAGGTCAGTTCCGTGGGACACTGGAGTTTGGACCCAGTACCACCTTAGGATCCACCGGCAAGAACTGCAAGTCCTGCAGCATGTCAAGCTACGCTGCTGCATCCAAACAAAGAACAAAAAGGGAAATGCTATGCCAAGAGGAATTCACACCATCTAAAATTAGTTACCTGACTCAGGCGCCCAAGGTGTAAGAGTACGCAGAGCTCCCTGCGCAGCCAACAGACATTCTTGGTGCCTGCACCTCTCTGTTAGCGAGGGAGGAAGCCTCAGCTCCTAATTCAGACATCGAAGTCAAAGGACGACACATAGGACAGCGAAGACACATCGTGCAAAACCCCAGAATGCATTGCTTCATATAGACTCCTGTGTTATCTTTTTGTGATCGTTTACTCACCATACTCCTCTGGAATCTGCATGCCAAAGAGACCCAGGTCCTTCAGTCCTTTCAAAGTTTCAGGTGGGATTTTCGCATCTTGATCAATCTTCTTAGAGTCCACTACAAATACAAAAGGTTTTATAATTTAAAACTTTGTTTCTTCGTAAAGAAAAATCCTCTGAGGCTGCCGCCTTCTCACATCAGAGCCAAGGTCTCTATGTGCTCTGAGTCAGCAGCAGTATGATCTCTAACCTAACTATCTGTCTGAGAGCCCAGACCTGAAGAACTGAAATAACTTACAGAGAAGGGGGCTGCTGGAGCACCTCATCCCTCCCTGCTGTACTTCCCCTCCAGCCTTCTGAAGCGTCTTTAGAAAAGACACAGTGCCTGCTGCACCAGATACAGACACGCTTCTCACCCCTAACTTCACCAGAAGTCCCCTTTCTGGCGTCAGTCTGATCTCACGGACTGGCCTGTTTGCCTTCCTCCTCTCGTGGTTGGAAAAGCCTCAAACCCTCAGCTGGTTTCTCTAAGATTAATAAGGCACTGGGTTGGTCGGGGGCTGTTTGCCACAGCCCATTCTCCTCCCTGCAAAGTGAAAAACAATGATTTTCTAGCCTTTTGATAACGATCACGCAGACAAGTCCTAAATGTTGCAGCGGGAAGTCCCAGTTCTTCTGGACAACACCACTCCACTTGCGTCGCCCACTTTATTACACCATTGAAGTCAAAATACAGACCCAACTGGAAGGTCCCGAGAATACTGATTGTGGCTGTAAAGTCACGGCACATAGAGGAACAGGACTGTAAAGTGGGAAAAATCTGGGGTTTATTTAATTTTCTCAAACACTCTACATGTGCAGATTGTGCTTGTGCGTGTTATCAGATTCTATGGGTACAATAAGCGAAGTATAGAACCACAGCATGACAGACTGGTTGAGGCTGGGAGGGACCTTATAGCTCATCCCGTTCCACCCCCCTGCCACGCGCAGGGATCCCTTCCACCAGCCCAGTGTGCTCAAAGCCCCGTCCAGCCTGGCCTTGAGAAGGATTTCCAGGATTTTCTCAAATTCTTGGGGGATTACAAGAGCTGTTCTGTACTGTGACAGTGAAAACAAACATGAATCGCATTAAGCAGCTCAGGAAGGCTGTAAGTGGCAGCACAAGGAACACAAGCACAAGAAGTGGTAACTCTGCAAAAGCAGTGGTGCTTTCCTAAAGAAACTTCAATGACGCTGTGACTTCCACATGAAATAAAACAGGTGGAGGCAACTAAACATTCTGACCCTCTTCTAAGAGAAGCTATTCAGAAAGAAAACTCATTGAAAAAAAGACTTTTCATTCCCCAGACTAACTTTTTTAGCTACACAGCCTGAGACGCACACCTGTGGCATGCCATCAGCTGTTCTGGGGAGAGAAAGGTGGGGTTTTGCCTCTTTCTCCATTCTGCCCATAGAGACCAATCTGTGGTGTCTGGACACTGTCATGCTACGGAGATGAATCTCCTCACCCAATGCCAATCACGTCAAGTTTCTAATTCTTTAAGACTGCTCTCCTAACCTATTCCCCTCCCCCTCGCCCATAAATCACCCTGAATAGCTCAACAGGAATAGCTGTGAATTCAAACAAAGACAACTAATTTCCACCTTCGGTTAAGATGCTATAATTTGACATTTTTATTCCTCCCTTAAATACAAAGTTTTTTACTCAATAAATGATGTTCCCCAACAGAACAAAGAATTAAAAAATGCAATCTGCATAAATTCTTAATTTACCGTCTAGTGAGCAACGTTACAATTTTATCCTTAAAATTACCTGGATCCCGCAAATTGTTATCTGTGACAAACACAGGCTTCTTCAGACTCCTGCGGTGTTTGGCAATCTAGACCTAGTATCTTTGTCAGCAGGAAACCTGAGACGACAGTGTTTTAACTGTCTCAGAAATTGCTGCCTGTAAAAATCAATTTTCTACAACTGTTCTAGACCTGGCTTATGTATTGCTCTGGTAACAGAAGAAACACCCTGCAACCCTATCAGGAATGCATATGGCTAATACAACTTTTCCCAAGTAGAATCACTACTCTAATTCTAAAAAGCCATAAATGCTTTTTTTCCACGACTTTTGTAAGAATCATCATTTATGAGTACCTCTACTGAATTTTGCTAAACCCAGTTTTAATACAGTAGGACAGTTAAAAATCTTCAGAAAAAAATTCACAATGTATGAAGCGGTGAATAGCATTATTCAACCAAACTAAAACCAACTTCAGATCCTACCTCTACAGAATTCTTTAACTTCCTGGGGTTTTTTCTGTTTATTTTTTCTGTTTCAAAGATCAATTTCTTCTCATCAACATTCAAACACTCCATATAAAAAAGCCATAAATGAACGTGCCTGTACAATCAGCAGCACTATACAACCAGCAATAAATGCGTAAGATAAATATTTAAAGTACAATAACTTTATTCGTAACTAAATCACTATAATCACTAAATCACTTGCATGACTAAGAAACTAATAACCCTACCTTCTTCATTGAAAAATTTTTCCACAGGTCCTACAAACTGCTTGATCTCCTCTAGTTCTTCATTGCTAATTTCTGGATAAGGGAAGACTTCTTCCTAAAATAAGAGGCAAATTTATTTTTTTTTAAAAACATGATTCATGCAACTGAAATCAAAATTCAAGAACATATGCCTTTCAAGTACCAGACTCTAAAAAACTGTGAAAATTAAGAACTGTGGAAAATGCTCAGAAACAGCCTTTTCCACAGGATTCAACTTTGCTACGTAGCAAACCCAAATCAGAAGGTTATTACCTGAAAAACAAGAACATTGGGGAGAAATAAAGAGATTTTAAGAACTTTGAAGGCGCAAAAACCCTTCACCAAACACGAGTTTTGCCAACGTAATCCCACGTTGGGATTAAAAAGAGAACTAGTTAGCTTTAATTCGCATCGGAATCCATGTAGCGCTGTAACACTGTCCCGGCTCGGTCCGTAACCGCGTCCCTTGGCGGGTTCCACCGGCCGAATGTCACCGGGACAGCGGTGAGCGGTCCCACGCCGCTCCTGGCCAGCACCCCGGTATCCCGGGCGCAAACTGGGAGCAGGACAGCCGGCCGTCACCGCGCTTCTCCGGACGCGGCCTGCTTGGGGCGACTTTCTTGCTCGGCCCCTTTACTCGGGTCACTTCTCTCACTCCGGCTGATCCCTGACACACGCACGCTCCCAGCCTCGGACGAGGCGGCACCGCGTTAAGGCGCTGCTGTACCTCACGCCTCCCGCCTCCTCGCCCGGCGGCACCTCGGGCGACAGCCAGAGCTCCAGCGCTCCCCTCACAGCACCCTCACCGAGGGGTCAGGCCGAGCGTCGCTCCCCGCCGCCAGCAGGCGCGCCCGTCCCCCCGCCCGCCAG
>Ga0065711_1008485_pt1 | contig 12745 bp, 8 predicted proteins | sample Hoacrofraction12_FD_59098 | JGI IMG/M metagenome (GOLD analysis project Ga0065711, IMG submission 59098) | Hoatzin crop microbial communities from Cojedes, Venezuela - Epithelial fraction 12 v2 (version 2) | ecosystem: Host-associated > Birds > Digestive system > Esophagus > Crop | place...
TAGAGGGGCAGAATCACCTCTCTCGACCTGCTGGCCATGCTTCTCCTGATGCAGCCCAGGACACGGTTGGCCCTCTGGGCTGCCAGCGCACATTGCCGGCTCATGTCCAGACTTTTGTCTATCAGTACCCCCAAGTCCCTCTCAGCAGGGCTGCTCTCGATCCTTTCATCCCCCAGCCTATACTGATAGTGGGGATTACCCCAACCCAGGTGTAGGACCTTGAACTTGGCCTTGTTGAACCTCATGAGGTTCACACAGGCCCACCTCTCCAGCTTGTCCAGGTCCCTCTGGATGGAATCCTGTCCTTCTGAATTGTATCTCTGTGCTGAAGTAGTTCATGTACGTTCTCCCCGAATGCCCTGAATGCAAACATCCAACCTTTGGAGGACATGATGTGAAAAGAGATCTTGTACCCAAGCATATGGATGTCCGTCTGGGCCATGCTTCTCCCATCAGCAAGAAGGTATTGCTGCAAGGCAATAGCAGGGCGTGTTGGTGCCAGGGGAGCTCCCATGTCCTGGGTTTTGTCCTCACAGCTGTGCTTATCTCCTTCCTTCTCCCAAGGCTCCTGCCTGCTGCTGTGGCTCTCAGCCTCTTCTTTGGAGCAGCACCAGCTGCTTTGGCAGCAGCAGAGAGCACTCGGGTGTCTTTGTACCTCTTGGTCCATGGTTGCTTTGTCTTCCTCCAGGTCTTCTGCACAAAAAATTTGGGACCGAGGCAGAGAGTATGGCCAACTTAGTTGGTGGAAAACTCATCTGACTTCCAAGCTAAGTAACAGCTGCAAGTTGTAAGCTGCAAATCACTTCCAAAAGGTGCGGGTGAATTTTCTTGCAAAGTCCTATGAATTTTGTAGTGTAAAGAAGGACTGGAAACAGATTGTGAGTCACTCCAGGCTTCAGTTAAAGCCTGTTGCAGCCAAACTCTGGGAACAACACCTTTGGATTAGGAGCTCCAGAGAAATTTTTCCTTTTATAGTGAGGACATGTGAAGGTGACAAAGGTGACAGTATCTTCTCTAGCCTCTGAAAACCCCGTATTATCTCTTTGTGAAGGAGAGATCTTCATCTCCCATCTCTGAAGACCTCCCACCTCACAGGCTTCTTGTTTTCATGGGTGTGTTCTTGACGGCCACAATGGGAAGTGATCTCCTGTGGTGGTTGTGAGGTTGTTGGAAGGCCTTTCACTTTCCAGTACCCAGGCAACACCATGCCCATTAGCAGTCATCAAAGTGTTGCTTGCTTTGGATTGCCAGTAGAGGAGTTTGGATCTGGGGAACTGAATTCAGCCTCTCAAAAACATGAAGGCTTTCAGCCAGGACTGGCACTAGCTGGGAGCTTATTTTCAAAAAGTTCAGTGTCATTGCCTGATTTGAAGTTCCTGCACTCCTGGCATTTTTTGTTCTTCTTTCACTTTTCCTCAAGTTACATTGTAGATTTTCATGAAACCAGTAGGGTTAAAAAGTCTCTGTTTAAATATGAATTACTTCTTTCAAAAAAAAGCAACAAACCAAAAAAACACCAAAACAAATTACTTGGTACAATCAAGTATCACGAAAGAGAAAAAAAACCAACAAAGCATTTGCACAGGCTTTCAAGGGCTCAAAGGCTTCTTGTTTTTCTCTGGGTATGTTGAACATCTTGAAAATAAACCAGCGTGTTTCAAAAGGGAAGATAGATGTGTCTGTTCAAACAGGCATTGCGTTTGGAATTGGTGCCTCTGGTTGTTAAACAGAATCCTTGTTTAACAACATCCTCATTAAGAACTGTGACTTGCCACCAGTTTTATGAAGATCAAGTCATTTACTTTTAAAGTAAATTAAAGCAAATTTCTCTGTGGTGACAAGTCAATAAAACAATGGAAGGCTCAAGTTTTTCAATCACCCAACATCTGTTCCTTGTTTTCCTCTAGATGTAAATGCCCTGTGTACAGCGATAGGTGAACAGTGAGAGCCAATAGCTGTAATGTTGGGGTTCTGAGTTTTTTTGTTGTTGGTGGTGGGAGTGCGGGTTTTTGGTGTTTTTTTTTTTAAATAGCATTGTAAGCACTGTCCATTTTTGGAAAGGGTAATTTTTTAGTTTCCTGTGGTAGCACATTCAGAGCTCCATTGACATGGGAGCGGTGACAGTTGATGGCTCCGGTGCTGTATTTTGTTGCTGGAAGCACAGTAAGCTGTTGCAGAGTAGTGTAAGTGGTAAGCCACTTCTCAGAAGCCCAGTCAGCGCAAATGAGATCCCCGTCTTCTGTCCAAGCCACCCACACCACCAGCAAACACCTCTGAAGCAGAGGGTACTCAGATGCTCTTCGAGCTGTGGTGGGAACTAGGTTGTATAAAACCACTTCCATGTTGTACCCACGCTCAACCTGTTTGTCTTGAAATGCTGTTTCAGAGAGAAGCCAGCAGATGAAAAACAAGGTATTAGACCCATTTTACGTTTCAACAAGTGCTGGATGCAAACCGCAACGTGTTTTGGAGGGTTTGGCGTTTCGTGGTGTGAGAATTGGCTCCCTGCTGTGTGAAGTATTCGCATGTGGATTGGGGCTGCGTGGGAAACTGGGAAATGCTGGCATAGTGGGAAAGAGAGGGGAAAGCTCTGCTGGGAAAGTAAGAGGGGGCTGGATGTTAGTCACTTGGGGCAGAAGTCTTTTCCTATCCCCTCTTAAGGGGGTGGTTTGTCTTGGACAACATAACATTGACTTTTGGAGTGGTTGAGGAGGACAGGAAGTCATTATGGGATGCACATGAAAATTTGAAGCTCAGATCATTTTAGAGATATAAAATAAGGTCAGTGAAAGTCCAGAGGCCTTTGCTGCTCAAACAGTCCCACCCTTTGAAATCTGCCTGCTCTCACACCTATAGTTATGGACCCTATCTTCTGAGGTGTAGGTATACCTTTTGTCTTAAGGTGTCTTCTTGTGAGTCCTCAGGTTCAAGACCTTTGGTGGGAGTGGTTTGCCCTCACTGAGACCTTTATGGGGCCAGGAAATGGGTTGATCTACTTTGTGGGAAATGAGTTAATTAGGTCTCACCAAATTCAAGGTACCTGGCTGTGGGGAGCAGGCAACTTGTCCTTTACTAGTTCTGCTAGAAAAGGGCTGAGATATTCTTTGCATGCTTCTGTGACGCTATGCCAAGTTTTAATACACTCAAGTATGAGCAATTCTGAAATCTCTGTTTTCCCCAAAGGATGAGTAATGTTGAAATTGCATCACCATATTTAAAAGAACTCAAAACCTATGAGATTTTGAAAGACAAAAGAAACAGGAGTGTTTAGTCCCTCCCTAGATTTTTTTTGCAATTGCTGTCTATATTGGTGCCTTTTGCAGCTTAAAGACTGAATATGGGAAGGTGTAATTTTAAACAGCTTTCTCTGCTTTCTTTTTGTCCACATAAAGTGATGCTGCACTCTGTCAATGGAGGAGGCCTTTGAGTCATCCAGCCAAGATGCAGATTTCTGGGGTATGTTTCTCATGAGCTGTCATGCAGAAAAGAGATGATAGTGTTTGGATGTAGGGGTTCCTCCTAAATCGCTCTTTTCCACAGTTTCAGTGGACTTTCATCGATCCTTTGCTTCCAACTGTTGTCATCATGCTTGGGCTCATGATACCCAGGAGATGTATATACAAAGGCAATGCACAGATGCGTCTTTAGAGGAAAAGTGCTTCCTGGGCAGCGCTGACTGCCTGCAATCTGCAGTCAGCACCGCAGAGGAGCCCACTGCTGCTTCTGGAAGGTTGTGGACCACTACCGGAACAGCCATAGTGCTCCCACTGGGGACATCCTGGCAGCACCCAAACCAGATCTTTTTAAGGAAGCTCATTTAAAATTGAAAGTCTGCATTTTATTTTTTTTTTAAGTATCACTGTGTTTTTTAGATGCCAGGTAGAAACCAAGGGGATCGGGCCATCCAGGCCCACCTTCCTTTATTGGTGATAGAGACAAACTGCCAAGTGCAGCACAGAGTGACCTTAATGGAGAGCTCTGTCCTCTGCCTGAGGCCAGGAGCCCTGATCCTTCCTGATATGAAATGGTGTCTGAGAGGTTCCTTGTCAGGAAGAAGGTCTCCCTAAATTGTGCAGTCAGAAGCGCTGAGGTCTTCCTCCAAATCGAGCAGAGATCTCTAGGCTTGGCAATAACTTATCAGAGCCTTACCATAGCATCTCTGCTGACGTTCGCTTAACAGCAAGGTGTTGTAGCAACAGCTGCCTTTTGTACTCATTATTGCCATTTTTATTATTACTATTTCATTAATGTTGCAAGGCCAGAGGTAGGGACATACATCCTCATCTCTGACACTGGCATCTCCATGTCACATTCCTCTATAACTCCACACACTCCTTACTTTTAGGTCTAGTTGTGTTAGGTAGAGGAAAACTGTGTAAAGACCTCAGAGCCAGCTGCTGCCCACTGCACGCTGGTCTTTCTGTTTCTGCTTTCAGGATCAAATCAAACTCTCACTAAACCGAGCAGAAAAGCTTCCTTTGACTAGGGTGGTGATTGTTCTGAGCTGTTACCAAAAACATGGGATAGGTGTGTTAAAGCACAAATTAATTTTCCTCGAAGGCAGCCTTGTTTTGTGAGTAACTAAGCATCTTCTGCTGCATGAGAAGCACTCTCAATTTCTCTTGGGTTCAGTGGGAGCTTTGATGCTCAGCTCCTCCTGGGAGGTGCTCAGCCTTGGACAGGATGGGACCTTTTAGTCTGGTAAACCCTTCGGGGAGCTAAAGCTGAAATACAGTCGTGTAACTGAATTCCCAGGTCATACAGTTTATCTAGAGATCTGCTCAGAGGTGACTGTGAAATAATAATGCTTTGGACTTCCTTGGTGCCTTTCATCTTTCCAGATATTTATTAATTAGCCCTCAAAACACCCCTGCAAGGCAGATAAGAGATGGATGGGTATGGCTCCTTTCATGCACCAGTGGAACCAAGCAGCTGTCTGGCTGTATAAAACAACACTGCCCGCAGTTTGGGGCAGATTAGGAAGCAGATAACAAACCTGTATCTTGTTGAGGGTGCAGAGAGAATTTAGCTAGGCAGAATTTAATTACCACTGCTGGAGCTTGGCCAGTAAGTCAAGGCTCGCCTCCCTCCTTTCGTTACTTTCACTGTGGAGTCTGTAACTCCGTCAGGTTCTTGTCCTGCTTAAAGGAAGATCTTGCACCTGGGTCTCGCTTGAGTGGGTGTAGAACTGGGACCAGAGAACCCATCCTGGGACTCTGTGCATGTCTTGGTTCCCCAGAGATTCACCCCGGTGCCTTTTATCGTGGCAAGAGAAGCCCTGTAGCCTAGACTGAGATTCCCTCTCTGGTGTCCCCAGGGCAATTGGAGCTGCACAACAGGAATTCCCTTTTGTTTGCTTTTGCAGAATGTACTTCTAGAGCATAAAAATGTTGAAGCTAGATCTCAAATTTTACCTATTTTGTGTTAATGCTTTTTAATAAATCTCCAGACTCTCTTTAAAGCTTTATAGAGTACAATTTATTGTAAAACTACACTTACTGTATTTTATGTCCATTGTAATTGCTTGTTTCATCTAATTCAGATTATACTCGTGTATAACAAGGACTAGCCCAAGATAGAAGGAGATGAATTATTAAACAAGAAAGTTTGGGAATGAAGATTTTAAACATACATACTAGATATATGTTTAATATTTAGAAATACATCTGAAAGGGCTTGTGCAATGTGCTTTAATCAAATTTTGAAAAGAAAATGACCAATACATCAAATCTTGAAAGGGAATTGACCAATAAATCAAATCTGGAAATGAAACTGACAGCTAAATTGGGTCTAAAAAAGCAAACAACCAATATGTCAAATTCATGGTGTGTTTATTAAGATAAGGAATTGCTTGTCTCTGACTGAATCTGCATGGTACAGTCATGCAATTATATACCTGAAATTGTTCAATAACAAATTATCTGTGCAGGTGTACACACACATGACTCTCTATACATACACAAAGTAAACACACGTATCCCTTTGCAGTGTTCTGAGCCATACTAACAGCATATAGTATTTGCGTAAGTCTCTTAGGTGTGCCTAGGATTTCAGTCTGAAATCTCTCCAGTTCAATATTCGCATGCTACTAGACCTGAACAGCTCATGACTCCAACTCTTTTAAAGATGGTAATTGCTAGCGTAGCCGAGATTTTAAAAATGATGACACATGCCTTGTTCTGAAAGCTTTCTACTTTTGTTTTCTGATTCTAATTGTACACCAACAGCAGCACAAACTCCTTTGGCTAATTCAAAGGATTTTGATAGACAGCTTGGGCCCAAAGCATATTTTCAAGATCAAGACTATAAAAATCTCACTATGGAAAAAATCATCATTTGCCTCACTGACTTTGATTTACATCTGTGTTACAGAGCCATGAAATTTAAAATAAGATGACCTAAATTGTCCTATAATAATGTGGGCTTGAACGTGTACTCCTGGTGGCAGAGTTTCTCTGTCACTATACCAAATGAAATCTAGTTTTTAGTGCCAATAAGTTAGGCACCATTAACCCTTTAAGAATGTTATTAGCATTCTCACAAAGCTTTTCATCATGTAACAAATGTTTTCAGACTAAACTTGTTGAGGTCAAAGAGTCCAACCCAGGAAGATGTAGGACTTTTTTGTCCTCTGCAGTAATATGTATATACTCTTCATCACACCAAATATAAATTATTAGCAGTGGTTTTAAAAAGCTTGTGAAAATGTAGTATTTAAGTTAAAAAGCAGTCTTTCATAAGCTGTCCCAACTTCTGCTGGAAATATGTGCTCCTCCCCCTCATCCCTTTTTTACTATGTAGTAGAAAATTTGCTCTGTACATGAATCCTCCAGGATCCAGGAATGAAAATTGCTTTGCATTTGCTATTACATTATGGTGCTCTCCGTTCTGATTTTTTTTTCCTCAGTTCATGTTGTTCTTTTTGCAATAAGCGTATGTTTGAATTAAATTGAAGAGTAGCATATTAAAGAACTGATTTTCATAGCTGTTCATGTCCTTTCATCCAAAGAAGTGTGAGAAAAGCAATCAAGGTTTCAGATTGACATGGTAAAGCAAGAACTATCAGAGAAAGCATCTTGCCGTTGGAGTGTTGAATATTTGCATACCTAGTTTGTTTGAATTACTCCAGACTAATCCAAGGTATTTATAGAACTAGCTTCAACCTGTGGTCAGGCCTATAAAGAACAACTGATTCAGTTTCAGGTAAAGTAATTATTAATCCATTCCCCCCAGCTTTACGCCTCTGAGTATGTCAAAATGTAGCATCTGTAACCCTGACTCAGTCTATTATTCAGACCTTCCATCACTCTGTTTTTCAGCAGATGGCATCTAGGTGACTTGCAGCCTTACAAGTGGGATTGATGATGTGAAATAGAGGAGCTTAAAAAGTAATTGCAGAGATGGGAGGAAAAATTAGAAATTAATATCACTGTAGGAAATGGAAAGCAGCCTCACATGGAAGTGAAATTCTCAACTGGTAGCTTTTACATCAAAAGTGGTGTTTGATTTGTATTTATTGTACTAGAAATAAAGTGATGTAGGCAGTGGTATTGTGTTCAGTAATTTCTCTTGCAGGCATTTGGGAAGAGCTTCCCATGAAAGACAAGTGAGTAAGAAGCTGCATGACTAGCTAGTCCTCTGCTCACAGAGAGCACCGCATCCTTCTGCTAGGATTTGGGAAAGTTGTTGCTTGTGCAGCTGAAGTAAAACATCCTGTGGTTTTTTGGTTCTAAAGAGCTCACGTTAACGTTTTGCTGATGAATCAATGTGGCCCACGAAACAACCTGGATTACTCACTGAGACGCTCAGCATGAATGTGTGTGAATTCAGGCCGGGTAAACAGTTTTAAGGGAAGGATGAGAACCTAGAAAATCAAGAGTACAATTTACATGACTGGCTGAAAGATATGTTGAGGTGCTATTGATGGATTTAAGTGGTATTTATAATGGATTTACACAGTAGTAATAATGTGGAGAGTAATTTTCTCTGCAAAAGGGGCAGTGGCAGTGGTAGCATAAGGGGTCGACATCATGGGCTACGTCATCACCACTGCTGAAAATCAGCAAAAAAACATTGCTATATTTTGGCTAGGGCACAGTTTAAAGGACCGCTGTCCCTCTTAGCTTAGCTCTGAGGTGCCTATTCAGTGTGAATTTTGCATCATCAGTGAACAGAGATTCATAGTCAACTCCAGGTAATTGGTGCTCGGAGTCCTACAGAAATTCCCATGGGAATACGTTCATCTGTGCTTGCTGGATGTGTGTTAGCACTGTGGTGCAATGATGGTTTTGAAAGAAAGCATGGATATGTGGGTGATTTGCTTTTTCCAGTGTTAGGTCTGCTGCTTTTGTGGACCAAAATCCCCAAGTAAATAAGAACTTAGGTTGCTCTGCAGCCCCTATGATTGCAAGTAAGACTCAGCTGTATGTGTATAAGTGTGAACTTAACACTTTAATGAATCAGGATCTAGATTTACATCTTAGTAAGACTAATGCTCAAGAATGAAGAGGTTATTTGTCTGTCCTAGTGGAGTCTTTTTTGGCATAACACATTTTACAGCTATATGTAAATTCAGTGGTATACGAAATATTTTTCCCCATCATATACTGTCTTTGTCACTACCTTCTCCTAATCTTTATCTCAGTAGAAAGGAACATTTAGAAAAGCACACTTAAAAAAGTGTGCTAAAAACTTACTGCCTGAAAACAGAGAAATTGTTTTAACTAAACCTTTCTGAGGCTTAAGGAACTTCAAAAAGAAATTGGGAGTCATAAAAAATTCTGAAGGCATTTCTGGGTTTTTTTGTTGCTGCTTGAAAAAAGAAAGTAATGGCTTTAAAATACGTGCACAGAAGAGATGAGGCTTTTGTTCTGACAGCTTGTAAATCAAGTTTCATCACGATGGGGTTTGAAAAGGTAAAAGTTAGAATTTGATAAAACAAGCTTTTGGGGATCTGTTCTCTAAAAGATTCCTGCATGCTGCATGAATTCAGAAAAAATCATGGCAATGGAGTGGATTTTTTTAACTGTGTGCAGCTGTTAAGAAAATAAGAGTGCAGAATATACTTTGAGAAATTGTAATGTCAGGAATATTGCAGTAACATCACCACTCTTGAAATAATCTCATTTGCTGATTTTCTGTAGTATTTAGGCATAGGGGAACATGTAATTTCAACTCTTCCCCAGCACAGGAACGAATGTTTTTGAAGTATGATTTTTTTCTTGCTTTCTTCAGGTTCCCATTTTTGTACTCTTTCTGAATTTCCCAAACAGCATGGCGATACCCGATAAAATGTAGAAGTTTTTTTTAAGTGGCTTTTAGAAGTTTTCCATTATGTTTAACATCACTGGGATGAAATACGTTGCCATCAATAAGCAGAACAGAAAGATACTTTTCCCATATTAGCTGTTATCACCCAGGTCCTGTGCCCCAGGGCTTGGTGCAGAGGGTCCGTGGGGCTCTGGCAGCAGCTGGAGAAGCCAATACGGGTTTACCCCACATGAGCGGTTCCTCGGGAAAAGGCAGTGCCTGAACATGGCTGAGGAGAGTGTGCATGAGGCTCGAAAATTTAGGGCAGGTATTTCCAGAAGTGGAGCTGTGGTGCTCAGTGGGAGTGCAGGGCTGGAGGAGGAATAGGGGGCAGCCCTGCTGTGAGCCAGGAAAGCTCGTTTCTTCTGACTGATGCTAATTGCTTGGGTGGAATGAAGGTCAGGGGACATCCCCTGTTCTCATCTCAGGTCGAGGAGAAGGTGGAAGGTGAATAAACCTGCTCTCCTCTCTGGGGTGATCCATTCTGATCGGTTGGGTCCTCCCCAAGGAGGGGAAGAGGAGAGCCTGAATTTCAGGGAGGAGAAGGAAGGGGCTGGAGACATTGAGGAGGTATCCATATTCCTGTCTTCTCAAAAAGCTTAGCAAAACAAGATAGAGAAAGAAAAGGCTCAAGCAGCAGGGAGTGAACGGCTGGAATTTCCTTAATATTAACTGCGCTTTAGGCAGCAAGCCTTAACGTGGAGAATTATTTTTAATTAATAGCTTTTCCCCTACTTTGGAGCTCAGCAGGAGGATCTTCTTTGCATTGCACAAGGAGGGGAGATAGGAGCAGTTCTGGTTTTGTAACTGATAACTATTTCAGGCCAACTGCATTGCCTGGAATAACTTTGTATTCAGAAAAAGAACAAAATGTTACATCAAAAGATACCTCCTGGTTGTTGGATTTAAATTGCCTCTCCAGATAAACCCACAGCCTGGCCAGAAATGAGTTGATGGATTTTTAAGAGTCTCCTGGCCAAATTATTCTCTCTCCCCCTCTCTTCCTCCCTCTCTCTCACCTCTGTGTTATCAGCATGGCGTTTAGCCCTAAGAGGGGACCTTTCAAGGATGCTGAGCAGTCACAGCTCCGCCAAGGTCTGAGGGCACGGGGCTTGCCAGGCGGCAGGGTCCTTTACCCAAACCAGCCCAGATACAGATGGAAAAGAGGCAGGAAGGTGTTGTGAATTAGTATTACTTTAACACAATGGGTTTGTTCAGAGACAGTTTTCAGGCAATAAATGGCTCCTTTGTGTTACTTCCCTCCCCGCGGTAGCTTTCGGAGCTGTATATGTGCATATCATTTTGCCTGTGTATTAACAAGCAGGAAGGCTCCCCGGCTTCAGGCTCCCTGCTTCTCCTCCTCTCCGTCTCCTTCTCCCCGTCTTCCAACAGCCTCTGCCCCAGCACACAATTCAAGCAAAATTAGCAAAATAAGTAACGAGTTTATGGGGAGAAAAAAAACACCTTTCTTTCTTCTCTTGTTCTGAGGACTGTGAGAAACTGTAGTGCATCTTTTTATGAGCAGCTTCATGGGAGTCGGGGCATTTGCTTGTTATACTGTGGCACTGTAAGAGGGTGATCGTCATGGACTATAAAGTAACGGGAAGTCTCACAGCCCCTCCAGCTCTGTAACGCAGGAGCTTGCTCACACAGGAGAGAGGGATTTATAGCATTGCCTTGTATTTTTTAACATATTTTTTCTGCTTTTTATTTACAACCTAGCCCAACAGTTCTTGCTTTGTCCTCTGTATCCCTCCCCTCCTATCTTAATTCTGCCTGTTCCTTTTGGTGTATTGGAGCCCCAGCAGGGTTCAAAAAAATGTCAGTTTAGGTGGAGGAGCAGCACAGATAAAGGTTGAACTTTGAGGTGTGCATATCCCCCTTCAAGCACTATGTCTTGCCTAACTAGAAGCAAGAGAGGGGTAAATATCTGCTTTTCTAGGCTGTGAGGAAGGCAAGGAGAGGATGGAGCTGGGAAGGAGAGGAAAGAATAAGAAAAAGAGTGTGTTCCTTGTTATCAAACTTGTCAAGCTATTTTCCTTATGAGCTTTTGTTAAAGCCTAGTGTCTTTCTCTTATTTGAATAAGTATAATCTCTGAAGGAGTTTTGAGGTGCAGCTTTTCAAAGCAGTGGGGTGTAGTTCCGTTTTATTAGCTGTCATTGAAGATCTGATGCAGTCACGTTGGAGGCTGTAAATGCCTTGACGCTGCCAAGCCGAAGTGGTTGTGAGCGAGGATGGGTGCCTGCACTGCCTTCACAGTCAGAGTCCTCCAGCTGCTGGGGCTCACGAACAGCATTTCCCAAATTTTGGCCCGGGTTCGGTGGCATTCATGGGGTGACCCTGCCCTGGTGTGATTGAAGCATTAGTAAATGCAGAACTAGTATTTACCAGCTGAAGAGGGGAGGGAAGACTGCGAATGATGTAGGCATTGCCTTAACAGTTAAGCAGGTTTTGGGACACATTGTCTCTCTGTTAGCTTTGAAGCCTGGTCCCCAGATCCCTTCCTTTTGCTTTGATAAAATGGCGTGGCATTGCATTGCTGACCACGGCTTGCCTTTGGTATTATCTGCTCCCGTTGAAACAGCTCCCCCAGAAACTGCAGTAATGAGTTAACCATCTGGGGTCAAGAAGAGGACATTAAATATAATCAGCAGCTCTCTGAATCTTAGGAGGAGAATTGTCATTTGCTTGAACGTGTGTGCTGATCAAAGCATGATAGGAGCCGGGATGCTATACAGTAACAGCTATTTCCCAGGAAGGTTTCCCCCCTCCCCGTTTTTAAGGGCAGAAAGGAAAAGCACCAGAAATTTTGAATCATTGGAACTTTTCCTCTTGTGGTTCAACTAATGCAGTGTCTGGAACTAACTGCACCTGACCAGCGCTTATACATGTTAACTATCAGCTAACATAATCTGAAGCGCTAGGAAAATAGGTTGTAGCACAGATGTAAGACACTGAAGGAAGACAGTAATTTTTTCCTGTAGATGGGAAATGCATATGTTGCCTCACTCACTTGTCATTACTGAAACTATAGGTAGGGACAAAAATAGAAACTACTGACAGCTTGATTTCTTCATGCTGGCACTGAGCTACAGCGGAGCTCTACAAGACCCTATAAATATGCAAGCGAAGGGAAATCCTGCACAAGTGCTATCATACTGCTATAGGACTGAATAGAATTAGCTTTATTGCAACCAAACAGTATGGACAGAGTCTGCTTTTCAGAGCTTCCCTATCTCGAGAACAATGTAAAATGTGAACCAAAGGCAGCTAATCTGGCCTGTTTACTGGGAACAGTTCCAAAATATATTGTTGGAAATGACTAGAAAAATCTTTGCAGTGCACAGCCCTTATGGTGCAGCCCTTTCTTCCTTTTAAAGCGAAAAGTCCTTGCAGAAATTTAACACTGTAAAAAAAAAAAAAAAAAAAAAAAAG
>Ga0065711_1046699_pt1 | contig 12745 bp, 7 predicted proteins | sample Hoacrofraction12_FD_59098 | JGI IMG/M metagenome (GOLD analysis project Ga0065711, IMG submission 59098) | Hoatzin crop microbial communities from Cojedes, Venezuela - Epithelial fraction 12 v2 (version 2) | ecosystem: Host-associated > Birds > Digestive system > Esophagus > Crop | place...
CCCCGCCAAAAATCAAACAAACTGAAAAAAAAAGGATCTGATTACTATGACCTAACTTTTTCTCTGATGGCTTCAAATTCTTCAAACGAAACTGTTGAATCTGAAAACTGAGGACAACTTTAAATGACCACAAACCATGGTATCTTTTACTGGAAGATGTTTACCCCTTCAATGACAAAACAAGCATTTTAAAGCCCACTTTGTTTCATTGAAGAGCAGTTCCCTCCTACCATGTTATATACCACTTACCCTTGGGATCACCAGCCCAGCTCTCAAGAAGCTACTCCGCAATACAGCTCATCACCTCTGAGGCCGCCTGTCAACAGCGACCGCTCAAGCACAATGCCAGATCAGGGGACTGCTGCAAACACAAGAGTGTTGGGATTCAAAACAGCAACAGCGAAGACTGCTTCATTTATAGGATTGCAAGCCAGCTCAAGAAAATTTCTTGCAAGTACAGAAAATGGGAGCTACCTAGAGTTCATTCAAGTAATCTCAGAAAAGAGTTTTATCATCTGTACAGATTAGGAGATCCAGCTGCAAGTAAAAGCCAGCTTTAGCTTCCTGGATATTTAAGAACAAGCTTACATGTGCCATTAAGAAGGTGACTCCCCTAGATTTAAAACTGGTATTTGATCTGCAATATCCCTAGCTTAAAGGCAAGTTTCTCTCACACACATAGGACTTCAAAGGCCCTCAACCTTTCACAGACCAAAAGAGTAGCCTGACAGCCTGATTCAACAGTTGACGCGTTGCCTGACGTTGGATTAACTTCAGCTCATTGCCTTCAGCACATTTTTATATCTCTGACACTTCTATGGAATAACTTCTACAACAGAGAAAAGGATCAAAATAATTTCCTTCCTCCAGCTACTACAGGATGGCACAGATATGAGCAATTCACTCACAGGCAGCATGCAAAGATGCTCTTGCTGACCCCAACTGTTTGTAGCAATGAGCTACAAAAACCAACCAACCAACCAACCAAACAAACAAAAAAACAACCCACCACCCCCACCCCAAAACCACTGTGCAAAATATCTGAATGCAGTGCTTGGCTTCCAAAGGAAATACAGCAGCTCACCTGTTTTCCCTCTTCCCAGAAAAGTAGTCCTGGTAACTCTACTGAAAAACAACAAAAAAGGAGAGTGTACCTAATTTCAGGGTTTTTTTACTAGTGCATAGACTGGAGTAAAACACAAATCGGAGTAAAGGGGTTTGAGCTCAGACAAATTACAGTACTACATTAATTTCCCTGAACTACTAATTAGAAAGCCACCTTAAAATACTAACAAACTGCAATTAGGAAAAAAATTACGAGTGGAATTGTCAGAAATGGCGAATTTGATGCCATAGTCCCATGGTTAGTGCTCTTATTAGCGAGACTTGGATTCAGTTCTGTCAGCCACAGGTTTCTGTTACCAGAGTATTTTACAAAGCCAACTCATATTTAATCTGCTTGCCTCTATTCCCTTCTCTGTAAAGTAAGGATTACTGCATTTTTCCAATTCTGAGCTTTTTGAGATGAAAACCATGACGATAATGTTCTGCACTCAGGTAAGACAGCACAAGGGTGTGAGGGTGAAAACTATACAAAAGCTAAAGTCAGAAAAGCAACCCTACACCTCCTAAAAATGCCATGAAACCACCATTATTTCTGACTTTTCCTTACTACTTCACAACATTTCTCTGCTCTTCTGCCAATGCAGAACAGAAGCGTAAGTTTCACATTCCCATTTTCTCCTAGATCACACAACATCTCCCTTCCTACACCCAACAGTTGCATGGCTAAATTCTCCCTTTAACTCACATTTGGCTGTGTAACTCTTCTATCCCAGTCATTCTACTCTAGTTGGTCTGTTTCTACCCTCGAGCAATAGGTGCTAGGTATGCCGTACATCTTCTGTTAGCACATGTCCTGCCATGGTTCACATTAAGTATAACCAATCTGCTAACCCCTGGACAGCTGCTGGTTTTAGAGGCTGTCATCAGAAAGCCTGCCTGTGTGCCTGCTTGTGGGATTTTGATTCTTCAGGAGCCCAGCAACTGAATTCATTCAGTTCAGCTGCAAATTTAAGCATGGAATTGAAATGCCACAAGAGAACCAGCTTTGCTTAGTTTAGCATCTCTTCACAAACTAGCATTGGGGCCCATCTAACATCTTAAAATCCCACATCTTTCACTTCTAACATAGATCCTGAAGGCTAATACACAGCATTTTCAGCTATAGATATTGCAGAATAAATGGGTGCAACAAAGATCCCAAACTGCAAGATTTCACAAGAGAGGACAGCCTGTACCAGAACTTCTCCCTCTAAAACTGGTCTAGGAACTACTTCCTTAGCGTGTATGTGCATGTGTCAGGAGTGGAAGCTGAGAGATACAACAATCAGCGAGAAAACAACACAAAACCAGAAGAATGTGTGACAAGAAAGTAAAAAAAGCTCCTGGGACATGGGCCTGAGAAAACCCTTTTGAAACGTTATTGAGTACTACTGAAAAACAGTCTCTATTGCTTTCTGTGCACTGAAGAGAAAAAAAAAAAACCACACACACAAAAACTTTCAGTACAATTTGTAAATGAACAAAACAAGTTTTTGCTAGAATTACACTCCATCTATTTCCCTCTGTCATGGGACTGTCCACAAGAACTCAAGCTTCTGGCTTGTTGGGAGAAAGGTTAACATCTAATTGAAAAAGGCACAAGTTTGTCATTGTCTTGTCACATACCACTTTGCCAGTAAATATACGGGACAAATACTTTAAAAAGCATATACACACACCTTAAGCAAAAATCCAAGTTTTAAAAGCAATAGCCTGACATAGAGAGCTATAAGAGTTAATATTTTCTCAAAGCTAAGCACACATTTTTCCATACAAGCAGCTGAATCATGGATATTTTACAGAATAGTTTATTAAGCACAATATAGCATATCTCCAACTCAGCTCTATAAAATGTGTCCAGTGCCATACAAAGCATTAAAAAGCATTTATGTTTGGAACTTGCTGGCATCCACTGGCACAGCAGAAGAATTGAGAGAAATAATCTAACAGCTGTCTTCAAACACAGCAGACTTATACCACGGGTTTAGTCATTAATTGTAGTTATCTGACTTATACCAGAATACAAAACAGTAGTGGTGGTCTCTGGACTAACGTGATGTATGGCAACACTTGGAATACACTCTCCTGACTCCAGGTTGCTGAAGTTAGTTGCATTACTTCTTAGTGGAAGCATTCAACTTTGGTTAATACAAAAGTGTAGTCAAAGAAAAAAGCCAAATAAAGGCTACATACAAGTCAGTTCATCAAATATCTAAATACACAATGGTTCTGTCAGTCTTTTGCATTGCTATAGCACTGAATTTGCAGGTAACACCCAACTGAAAACTGGCATGATTTAATAGTCCAGCACTTTTTTTCCCCCACGGTATATATTTATTTTTTAAAGTGGAGATAACATCAAAGAAGCAGTGGTATAAATATTACCCTTAGCTGTATGGAAACATACATCTAACTATGCATTCAAGAGTGCAATGCACGGGCAATACTGCTAATTAGTTTTAGAATTCAAAACTGAATCTTGGTGAATTCAAGGAAAAAACAGAATTACATGAATATTGCATGAATCTATGAATAACTGAGTGCATAAATGAAATTCTAGAAAGGCTGGCAAAACTACCCTCAGTTACTACAAAACTTTGGGTTCATGCCAAGAAAAGCTCTATGGTTTTCAACAAGAGTACTCAGGTGGACAGAACCTGAGGTTTAGTTCTCACTCCTAAATAGGGTTTTCCTGTGGCCTATAAAAAATACTGCACCTCCTACCATCTCTGCTCTTTCTTACATCAGAGCAGCCTGACAAGCGTTTGCACTCCAGGGCTGGAGGATGGCAGAGATGTTACAGACTTAGAAGGCAATGAGCAAACTTCTGTGGATGCTTCCTGTGAGGATGGAAACTAAAGATGTCAGAACCAGAAATCACTCCTTCCTCATATTCTGCCAACAGCATAAGTCAAGCTGCTAAGAAGCTTTTCACTGTCATTTTGTTTAAATATTTTTAAAGACTGCTATCAAGGAAAACACTGAGGTAATATGAAAGCTGAGCCTGGCTTCTCCTCTCCACCTCCCATCCTCCAGGCCCCTCTCTCTGCAGTTTATCTGGCAGAAAGTCGCTGTACAGCGTCTCATCCAATATTGCTACAGGAGTGTTCCTGAACATGATTAATTTGCTAATGATACAAATCTCCAAACATCATGTTAGTACTGCTGATGATTTATGAAATGCCAGAGATCATTCTCTCACCACTGATAAGCTCTTTCAAGTTGGTGGTTTTGCATGAAACCGCTTGTGATTGCTAAGACCATTCTCATCTCTGCGTCGCTCCCAGACAGTGCAGAGGCAGAGCGCTGCAGCAAGGATTTCTTTAATGAATTGCAGGTTATGTATACACACAAATAATATAGAGGGTCAGATTATGAATTCTTGCGTACTTTCATATGCAAAAAGCCCAGAGTTTGCTTTGGAACAGAAACAAGCCTCACTGGGCAAACACTCTGCTTGGTCTGTTCTCCTCCCACTATGCAAGTGCGCACCAGCAATTGCAAAACTACGGAACACATTTCCTTTTCTCAGCTGCTCACAATATTGCCCTTGGCACCCCAATGGACCAAGATACACGGGTAGAGATTCCAAAAATAGTCTCAGAAACGTCAGTGTTTTTTCACATTTCTTGGGCAGAACATTCCCTATACCTTAGGTTGCACCTCAAATCCATAATAAGACCCCCCCGAGTAACCCTAGTCCCAGCATCCACTTTACCAGAAAACACTAGCGATACCAAACTGCCCTCAGTTATGATATATGATGACTTTGATCAATGACATACAGGATATGTTTTTCTTCTTCAAGCAACATTTGCAGTCAACTTGTGGTTTCCTTGTGTTTACTCAAATTTATGCAGACTATCAGTTATTTTTACCTATGTGGAATAATCAGATAGCTGAAAATATTTAAGATGTGAGATTTTCACTATGACCAGCCAAGAATCCTGTCGCTGCTTTTTCTGTTCTGACAAGTTAGCCCTTTTAACAAAAATACTCCAAAATTTGAATAGCAGGTATTTATAGGACAGTTTTGGAACTTTTCCTGAATCATATGGACTGGCATTAGCTACTGATTCCTATAAAACTAGGCTACTGCAAGATACCTTTGCTGAATGCCATTTCAGCTTGTTTTTCAGCTGCTACCTTCCCACAAGTGTGCTGTGTTTCTGAAAGGTGCAGTTAGCTCGCTCCCTAGGGCATTTACTTGCCTCCAATATGAATGTGCTGAGACACAGAGCTCTATCCAGTTTCATTGTCTATAAAATAAGCAATTAATTTATAAGCATTAATCAGCATGCCATCTATCAGGGTGTGCACGCCCACGGTTAGCCGGGGGGACTTTGCACTAGCGGTTCCTCCAAAGCCAGAAGTTGGAATCATGTACGCCACAAACATGGGGTCACTGGGCCTGCCCTACATGCTTTCCTGGCACAGAAACAAGGCAAGCTGGTCAGATTTCTACATGCAAACAAGTGATTTTTATATTGTTAAAAAAAACGCTTCTCAATCCTATTGCTATTCCTCTATCCATTCCTCATGCATTCAGTTCACTGAAACGTTTCAGAGAATACTATTCAGTAATGCCATGTATTTCTCTGCACTGTTATAAGCGTGGCGCCTTCGCCAAGGCTCTCCAGATTATGACATTGCACTGAGACCATCTCAAATAACCTCTAAGTTACTATGCCAAACCAGCAAGAAGTATAAAACCTGAATACAAAGAGAAATAACAGGCAGGAGAACACAAGATTTGGGAACTCAGCAAGCAATCTAGCCCTTCCATTCATATAACAAAAATGACAATCCAGAATTGAACAGCATATATACTAATAACTGTCACGGCTTTCTTTTTTCACTTTAGCATATCTGATTAATGTGTATGTATTTAACATGAGGGCACTATCAGTTACAAAACAAAAGCTGTACATTTGACACAGCAGCAGATTTAAACCATCAGTTTGTTGTGTAAATCAATGTAATTCTGGTTGCATTTAATAGGAAGGAGAGAGAACTTTACATGTACTTGTTTGAAAGTATTTCTGTGCTCAGACAAGCTTCAGAGATTTGGTTGTTTCAACTCTACAGTTCGGTCCACAAGCTGGCAAAGCCATTATTGCCACAGAAACCTCACCGGAGCAATAAAAAATGAAAAAACCAAAACAAAATAAACCCAAAACAACCCATCTTCACCTGCATACACACAGTCTTACTGAAAAATATGCATGCAATCAAGCTACAATCAGCTGTTAACACAAACAGCAATCTACGATGCCACAGATCACCTGCAAGTTAAGCCATGCATTAGGCTTTTAAAACCACTAAACATTTAACTCCAAATGGGCTCCACCTTGGTACTCCGCTTCCAGCCTGAAATGAATTGTAACTTCAGCAACAGAAGTGAGGCTCTAGGGCCAACACTGCTTCACTCCTGGAAGCAGAAATGTTTGAGCAAAGGTGAGGAGGTCAGACAAGGGCAAAGTCCAAAGCAATTTTAAGTGGTTCAACTAAGTAGGGAAGGCTAATGGGAAACCATTTTAGTTTATTACAGTCATCCCTAGTGAACAGAAGGACAATGTTTTTCTTCAGCAGCTCGATTACAAAGCAGTAAATCCCTCTGTGTATATAAAAGACCTACAAACAGTATAGATCAGATGTCAAAAACCAGTTTGCACTGTATTATGGATGCAGAAGAAAATATTAAGAGTTGGGAACAGTTTTAGATATTCAATCATTCTAGTTTTTAAATATTTCCAACATATATTCTCTATATAGGAACAGACACACATTCTGCCACTCCCATCTAAAAAGACACAAAATTATGTGTTTGCAGCATGTTTTTGAACCTTCCCTTTCAAAAAAACCTAAGAAACATGCTCTTGAACATCAAAATATGTCATCTTTCCCTCTCTCCCCACAACATTTTCTGACTCTTTCTGGCAACAAAAATTTACGCTGCTTCAAGTACTGGCTGTAATCTCTGCTTCATAAACCTTAGACAGCTGTAAACAAGCAAACAAAGCACAGCTCAAGGTGAAGATATACTTCAGCAGCATAAACATCTTAAAGCAAGAATTACGCCAGAAAAGGATTTTCTCCAATAGCTGACAAGGTTTTTGTTCAGTGTATCAATTTCTTTCGTCCTGAGCAATTGCCAGTTCTGACAGATCCATAGGCTTGCATACAACAAATAATTCTATTTCATTGCACTGGTCTAAAATGGGATTGAAAAACATTTAAAACAGTGAATGCTGCAGCCACTCAGCCCCAGGTTCTTCTTTTGAAAAGATTTTTTTTTTTTTTTAAGCCAGAAGTAGGATTTCTAGGCTCATAAATAGAACATTCAGCCATTAGGAAATACTGAGCTTTCCCAAAGCTGCATAATCCAAAAACAAAATGCTAGCATTTGGTTTACTTCATAATAAAATAATGACCTGGTCATGTCAATTTCTATCTTGTGTCCATGCTGGTTTTCCACACATTTTTCTCTGGTCATAAGAAATAAATATTGAGGCAAGTAGTACTTTAGCTATACCTACATACAGAGTGGGGCTGAGACCTCTACCTGCTGCTGTAATACAACAGCCACCAAAGACTGCCTGAACCATAAAACACCTTTTTGTAAAGTAATTTCAGTGATGCTTGGTCAACTGTTTTGTCGACTCAAATTTTCAGAAACCTTCTTGTATTGGGTTGGCCTTTTGATGAGGAACATCAAGCAGTCCTACAACTCTGCAAACCCTCAGGGTATAAATCCTAACAGTCCTCAGGGACTACTTACAAGAGATATTACATGATGTCTTAGCACATGTTTAGAATAGGACAAGTGGCCCTCACAGAGGTCTGGGGACATGGTCATATTACCAATAGCTTAGCTATAGGGTGGTAATAGCTCCTCCTGGGCATTACTCACCTTTTCGTAACTAAGCGACTTCTACTGAATAATGCATACCTGCTTCATCATCAGACACTCCTGTCAACATTTCTCAACTTCACTGTATTGAAATAATATTGTTAGTGGCATCCTCAATCAGGTTTTGGGAAAATCACTGCTGTCTTCAAGGAACTTTTCTATACAGCAGCAAAGTTGTACGCTAGACACATAGTGTAATGTTTTAAGATGTTGATTTTTAACTTTCAATCCATTTATCGTCAGTAAAGAACTTTACAACAGTTTACACAGGTTGATATCAACTCCTGGCCAAAGCAGGCTAGCGTTTGTGTTCTGTCTGCCCACAACACTTCCTGTCATTTCTACTTGCTGAAATATTTCTGTGGTTTTGCACAGTGTCCCTTCCTGCTGTGGACTATACAATAACAGTTGGGTATCATCTCATATAAGACTCTTTCCAGCTCATGGGGAGCAAGGGGAAAGAGCAAGAACAATGGGTGATGGGACCCAAAGCTAAATAAATCAATGTTTCTTTGATCCCTTGGGATCAGGATGCTGTAAAAACACATGGTTATTAGAACTGTGAATTTATTGGTGAAGGAGTTGGTTACTGGCACTGTATTTCAGCCTGAACTTACATTATGGTACGGAGTACAATGCATTCATTATGTTTGTGGCTATGAGAATTAATCTCTTCCATGCGCAGAGAGGTTGTGTGATAATTTAACTGAGATTCCCGTTGGTAGGCTGGGCAAGCACTCATCAGCTGCAGGGCTTTCAACAATACACAAGCAACAGCTCCAAGAGCAAGTGATGTAACTAACAGCCCTCCGAGCACTACCAAGCAGGACTACAGCAGTCCCCTCATTTCAGGGTTTTCATCCAAGTAGGTTGTCAAAAACCTGAAACTAGAAGGTGAGTTTCTCCCAAAACACTTCAAATGCTCAGCTTTGGACAGGATTCAATAACTAATGGACTTCGAATGAAATTGTATGTTTCTGATATCTTGCATTTGCCTCAATACTAAGAAAAGGTCTGATCCTGATTATTAAAAATGAAAAAGTAATTTGAAATGTTTATGTGGATGGCAGCTTTATATGCAGGATAGAAATGCTCCAACTGCCTTTTGAATCCAGCTGGAACAAAGTTTTCATTTTTCTTTTTTCATGAAATTTCATTTATTATGAGTACTACATCTTAGTAAGTCAGCTGTTGGCAGCAAGCTGTGACATTCAAGTTTAGCTGGTTAGTACTAAGAGCCAAGATATAATATGCTTTCGTCAGAGACAAGTTTTTCTTGTATATATGCAACCTACATTCAGTAATTAAAATAGCTAGTCAGTCAAACCTACTAACCTCACTTGAAGAGAGAGTTAATGCTACTTTAAAATACAATTTCCATATTGTACAAATTGCTACCAAAAAATTGGGATTGCTACAGCTCATTTCAGGGAGGTCTTTAAGTAGCAAATGCACCAATGACTTCAGAAACCCAGAAATTAGGATTCCTGATTCTCATCACTGTCCTACTAACATGGTGTTAGATTTTGGGCAAGTCACTTCTGACAAGATCCTAAATCGGAATGAAATCAGGATCAGTATATTACTATTACCCAGTGAGGATGTCACACACAGCCTATGCCTGGATGAAACCATCCTGGGCTTCCTATGACTGGGACAAGCGCTCTTATTATTCAATATGCAGACGTGACTTTCCTCCAGCTTCTCTGACTGTTTTAAAAGACAGCAGCAGTAAACTTCACATCTTGCTCTGAACCTCCTCTGGAATGTGTTTAAGATGCACATTTCAAAAATATCTACCCAGAAGTGCCCTCGGACACCAGGTGAAGGGGCAGGACAGGACTCGGCGTGTGCTTTTGGAAGTCCAAGCCAGGTAAGGGTTGGAATTTTATATACTAAATGCACAAATAAAAAACACGAAAAAACGCCTAACTAAAGCATCAAGCTGATTAACACTCAACAACTAAGTTGACCACATGTTGTAAATTGACTTCTTTCCCAAATTGTTGCCTGGAAGTTCAGTTACCAAGGGTAATAGCAAAACTGTATCATCATCTATCTCAGGATTTGATTACCTTCAAATGATTGTAAAAATTCAAAGACCTTACTTCTGACCAAAGACGCAACACTGTCCTCTCCCCAGCCCAACCACAAGCTCCTGCAGACTCCTGCAGCCACACAAGTCTGCAGCCAGACCAACAAACTGAATTTTTTCTGGTTTTTCTCTCAGCTGGATCAGCAAGTTGATCCTGTTTGAAACACGTCCAACAGCACCAACAAAGAGGAGGAGACAGGAACATGCAGCCAGGCTGAGGAGGCCACTTCTTTCGATGTCAACACAGCTCTCAGTCAGCTTAAGCCAGTCTTAAAACCATACCTGCAATCTATCAACACAACTGCAGTAAGGAGGGTCCCGTGGTTCGCAGGGTGACTGCAGTTCTAATGCCAAGACAGACTGCCCAAATGTTTCCACTGCTTAGATGACTGCTACCTGTATTTCCCTGAAAACACAGGATTACAATTAAATACTCCAATACAGTTGAAGTTGGTACCACTTTTACTATTTTAACGTTAACTGACAAACAGATTAATTTAACATGGCTTTGAGGACTATGCCCACCCCACCTAATCCATAAACTACACTCACGTGCAGACTTTGAATCAGCAATTCTTACCTGACATCTACCTTCAGTATTTGCAGAACTGTCCTTTTTGCAGGGCTATCAAACTACTTTGGGGGGTTACTTCATGTCAGGCATATACCATCTACTGCAGTTAAAAACAGAGCCCAAAAGCTCTACTATATAGAAAATTAAATAGCATTTAGGAATTGGTGAGAGATTGCTCACTGGTGTTTTGTATCAGTGAACATAGTGGCTGGCTACAGGGTAGTTCTAATCTTTTTTAAGCAGGAAGCAGCTTGGCAGGTTCTTTCCTCCATGCTGTTCTTTTTCTGAAGAGCTTTTTAAGGGATAAACATAGGGTTTTACTCTTCTGAGATTACATGCATTGTTAAAGACAACTGGATTATATCTCTTTTGCACAAAAAAAATAATAATAATCTGACTTGTCAGTATCTGGAGAGTCAAAATCACTCAGTATGTCCATGAAAGATGAGAGCTGGTGGCCACTGCTCCACAGGAATTGCCTCAAAATACAAAGTCACAGATTCACAGCAGTATAAAAATACAAGGCTGGCAAGAAACTGGAATGAGAATAAAAACCATATGAATCATGCACTGAACTAATTAAACATGAAAATTGACTTTACAGTCACTTACCTTCATCATCGTAAGCTAACATTCAGCAGAACAAATTTGAGCAGTGTATTTTGGACATTTACAATCTGGGAGAAATATTTCTTTTAAACTCGTGTCAGGATAACGGCTTCCTTTCCAAGAACTGATTATTTCAGGCTTTCCTAACTAAGAGTGAAAAATGCTTAAGACCGAACACAAGCCTTGGCTGACAGCACTTAAATGAGCCTGGAAATCTTCAGGTTTACAGTGTTGGAACTGCTGCATAACTTTTAGGCTAAGACTTCAGGGCAAAGCACACCTATATTCAGTCAACTCGCAAGTTAAAGTAGTCAGATTTTGGCAATTAAATCCTGGCTTCCCTTTTGCATAAGTAATACTCCAACTTCTAAGCACTTCACCCTTCACTGACAGGGGAACATCTAAAATGCCTCCACAAGTCACATCCCAGCTATTTCTTCTTTACTAACATTTGATTTGTGGATTACAAACCAACTGCACTTCCAAAGGTCACAAGGGTGACCTTTTTTCAAAAAAAGAACATGACACAACTCAGGGCTTGACTTTCAGTGACTCTGAAAAAAGCCCAGTAGGCACTAACCTTTAAGAGTATATGCCAAGACTAATTACAGAATTCTAAGTTCCAGTGACCACAAGATTGCAGGTTCCATACTATTTCCTCTGGTAACGGTATCTGCACCAACACAGAGAGCATCCATTTGAGGAAGGACAGAGAGCAACGTGTTGGCACAACAAAACCCTTTCATTAAGGAGACATCAGATCCATTGATAGTATGTCTGCTGGGGGAGGCAGCACCTCGCTAGATTGGGTTTCAAACCAAGTTCTGCATGAGGTGTTGAGCAAAAGAGAATTGGCTACAAGCAGGACAACACAGGTCTGGTGGGTTTGGTTTATCATACAGTTAAAGGACCACTGAATGATTAATGAAAGACAGCTTCTTTGCAAAGTGGTAGACAGTATTTTGGGGCAAAACTTTGGCTTGTCAGGTTAAGTATAAAAGCGCTTATATAGAGCTCTCTCCAGAGCTGACTGCCGTTCAAATGACTTTTCTAACTTGCTTCCCAGAACAAAAGCATAAATGTAAGGCTCTTTTGAGAAGAAGAAAGCAGCCCAACAATATGTTAGTTCGCCAGCAGAACATCAGGCGCATTAACATGTGCAGGAACACTAGCACCATGTAGTCATCTTCACTTACCACCTGGTTAGCAGCTACTGGCAAATCTTTGGCAAGATCCCTCTCAAAGTAAACCTAATTCCACCAAGAAGGGCAGGATCTTTACCCTCCTCAGACAGATCGTCCCCTGCACACTCCAGGCTCTTCTGATAGAGGGGATTGTAAGAAATGTGAAACTATAACAAAAAGCCTTAATATTTTCTAGTTTTTAGTAGTCTTTAGTACTGTAACTTGTATTTCTGCATGCATAGTGATCTAACAATATAACTGTTACA
>Ga0065711_1046700_pt1 | contig 12745 bp, 12 predicted proteins | sample Hoacrofraction12_FD_59098 | JGI IMG/M metagenome (GOLD analysis project Ga0065711, IMG submission 59098) | Hoatzin crop microbial communities from Cojedes, Venezuela - Epithelial fraction 12 v2 (version 2) | ecosystem: Host-associated > Birds > Digestive system > Esophagus > Crop | place...
CAAGACCCGCCTGGACGGGGTCCTGTGCGGCCTGCTGTAGGTGACCCTGCTTCGGCAGGGGGGTTGGACTAGATGACCCACAGAGGTCCCTTCCAACCCCTACTATTCTGTGATTCTGTGATTCTGTGACAGAACTATGAAATATTGGGGTTTTTTTTGTTGATGGCTGGAAGAAATGGTGTAGCATGGCATGATTCACCTGGTAATGGCAACAGCTAAGCGAAGCCGATGCTGGCTCCTACGCGGTGCTTGGAATAGACGGACGTGGTACCTGTGTCTGGCTGTTGGCTGGACAACAGGCGCCGGCAGTCGGAAAATGTTGGGCAGTCAGTGGGTTGCAAGGACTTGGTCTGCGCAGAGCAAGAGGGCTTGGAGGTTATCCCTGCCATCAACTCACTGCCGGCTTTGAAAAAGCTCCCTGCAGTAAATCATTTGGCCTTTCCACACAACAAGAGGCGCGGGTGAACAAGCGCAGGGAGATTCACTGGCGCTAAATCCGATCCTATTAAGATGAGTTCAGGTTGCTGAATCCCCAGCGTCTCTGCAGAGGACAAACCGTTGCAGAAGGTCTCTCGCTCTCCCGGGGTTTGGAAGCGTTGCGTTTCCAATGGGGCAGGCTCTACCGCTTTTCCCTAAGTCACGGTTTTAAAAAAAAAACCACCTCAGACACTACTTAGCATCTGTATTTTCCTGCTTAATAATTAGTGCATTGAACTGACATTGCGCTTTACAGTGGTGGCTGCCTTTTATCGGAGAAGGGAGCTGCCAGATTAAAACCCGCTTAATTCCAAACCGACAGCGCTTTCCTGCCGTCTAATTGCCACCGTGAAAAAATAAGTCTTTTCTTTTGCCTCACCTTAATTTTATATTTATAACTTCATCACCTTCCTCCCCCTACATGTTCTTTCTCATTAATCTTTTGCATTTATTTATGCCTCGGCGTTATTCCCCTCCCGTGTCACGATGTTCCTCCCTTCCAGGTATTTCTTGTCAGGACATGGCAATGTCTGCGAGGGAAAACTGCGGGAGACTGAGGAGTTTGTGCTGCTTGATGATAACTCAGACAAATACTTGAAAGAATGAATAATCTTGTCCAACGCAGAGCACTCTGTCTTCTGAGGGTGATGGAGCCCTGGCCCAGGCTGCCCAGGGAGGCTGTGGAGTCTCCTTCTCTGGAGATATTCCAGCCCCACCTGGATGTGGTCCTGTGCAGCCTGCTCTGGGTGACCCTGCTTTGGCAGGGGTTGGGCTGGGTGACCCACAGAGGTCCCTGCCAACCCCCACCATGCTGTGATTCTGTGATTCAGGCACCATCACAGCGTCTCAGGCACAGATTATTGCTCACAGGTCAGAATTAGGGCTCTATTTCCTAAGTGCCCATTGAATTTAAGCTTCTGCTCCCTGGAAAAAGAAGTTCCATCAGTTGCATTTCGCTTCATGGGACATTCATACATTTGTGACATCAATGTGTTTCCTCACAGATGAGACTGGTGGTGACAGCAAGAACCAAGTTTACTCGCTCTGAGTCTTTGTCACTTCTGGAATAAATGCATGACTTCTCTCACCGTAGAGTCTTTCTGGGCAGGAAGGAAAAAGGCAAGTGGGCATCTGAACTGATGCTGCTCTTTAAGAACCAAAAGGTAATCTTTCAAGAAGAGCACAGATTCACTAACAGAAATTAAGAAATAACCCTCCCATTTTCTTAGCGGCACTGAACTTAACAGTGCGGAGGAATACTGATGAAGAATGGAAAACCTGTCGTAGGATTCCTCCTGTTTTTAATTTTTCAGCCAGACCCTACAGATTTTTTTTTATATAGCCTATTTAAGTCATAAAGTGCTTGGGTCAGATTTATACAGCCCATCCACACCTACGTACAGGCCTTTTTACCCGGACAACAGACAAGCTACAGTGGGCTTCAGCGGCATCAGAGATATGTCTTCGTAGATGTGCAGTGAACCAGCTGTCTTTGAAATAAGGTAGATAAGGGTATTTAGTTTGGAGTGCATGTCTTTTAAACACGTTAGACATGAAAAGAGGATATGAAAAGCAAAGGAAACAAGAACGAGCCACAGCGAGCTGAAATTCTGGTTCATCTTATTGGTTGCTTTACCTTTTAACTACCTCAGGTGATCGTTCTCCGTTTCGCAGTACACAGCAGGGTACCTGAAGGACTGCTCTGAAGACCATCTGTGCAGCACAACCCACGAGTTTTTACCATCTTCACAAGAGCACGGTATTCCAGAAGCTGTGTCTTCTGAAGGAACTCAAGTTGCTTCACCTTGCTGGGAAAGCGACTGGGTCGGAGCCTGTGCTCGAGAAGGAAATGTCAGCTGCGGCGTGCCTGTCCCCTCTTCCTCTGCGCCTGGCTTCGTCTCGTGCTTGCCACGTGCCAGGGCTTGGAATTCAGGCTGAGGCGGGCAGGCAGCCGGACCTTAGCAAACGATTGCTGCGTGCACTGCGTTTCAGCTCTGCGATACCAAAAGGACAATTCTTACTCTGGCTGCTGCCCAAACCTTTCCGAGATGCCCTCCATTTCCTTCGCCGCCCACCAGCCAGCGCGGCCATCGGTCTTCCCGGGGAAAGTTAAAGAGCCGGAGTAGGAAAAGTGCCAGCTCCCTTTAAAAGAACTTTCCCCACTGTTTTGTGTTCATGTAGTTTTACGGTGATCAGACTCTGTTTCTTGTTGCTCTTCCTTAGCACCCACATGATTTCTTAGCTATTGAGAGTGTTGCTGTGGAGTAAATATCGTTCGGGGTTTCTCCTCAGAGTGCAGCTCTCCGAGAACTCATCGGTTGGAACAATCTGGCGTTCTCCCATGAAGATGTTCCCTTCTGGTCTCAAAATGACATACGTGTAGGATGAAAATTACGTATTTCTTCAAGAGGACGGGCTATTTTTTGCTGTTGGAGATCTGTACATTCTGTTCACGTTCCATCAAAGGGGAATGTAAAAGGCTTTTTTTCTTGTTTGAAGTTCTTGGAGAAATTCTGCACTATTCCCTCTGATATTACAGAAAGAAATTATGTCCCAGAAGGGTATTAAAAAGTAACATGGAACAGATTCTGTTGTGCAGGAGAAATAATAGAAATATCCCAGCTGAGCTCCTGGGCTCTCTTAATTTTCATTTACTTTCATCAGACCAGTTTTTCGCAGTTCTGCCTGGAGTACAGCAGGGAAACTACAGCTGATTTCTAAAACCTGTTTCACGGAAAGCGTTGAATGGAACTGAGGACTCGGCACAGCAATGACAGCGAGAGGCAGCTCTCCTGCTCCCTCATTCTTAAGGGCTGGGCTGCAAATCGCTGCGAAGGTTTCTTTCTGTGATTACTGAAAATGTTAGGGGTACTGCTTAAATAACGACACTCTCCAGGTTTTATATTTTTGAAGACAAGAACGAGTGCTTCATTTCCAGCAGAGCAGGTGATGCTGCTTATCAAAGCGATGCAAAACACAGGTAAGCAGGGTATAACATCCCCCTTCCCAGTTTTGCTTACCTTTCACGCTTTCCCCTGCAGAGTAAACCAAGCACTGAGAATAAGGTTTCTGCAGTGGCAGTTAATCGGTTTCAACAGTGCAATTGTACAGAACTTTTATCGTTACTGTTCCTTGTAGCAGTAGTTATTAATGTAGTATCCTAAATAGCGTGATTTTGCCTATTATAGGGGATACAAAGAACACCTGAATAGCTAACCCCTAACTTCATGCCAGAAAAACTGTTAATAATACTGTCCTTTGCATAGAGAGGTTCTGAAATTCTGCCTCTGGTTTCCAGCTCACACTGATATTCATGCAATGGCAGGAAAGAAATACACACCGTTGAATGAGAGGAATGAAAGTGGTAGCCAGTGGTTTTCAGTATATTCTCATATATTGCAACTCAGTACATACCCTTAGATTGTTCTCCCTTTCATTTTGAACAAGACGATTCTGATTAGTTTATAAAATGTCAATTTTAACAGCGAAGTCCTATATCTGGGTGCTGACTGGTCACTGTTTTCAAGTGTCATATAGTTTTTTGGCACAATTATTTTAGTTTGGATTAATTTTTGTAAAACATAGAGGGACCTCTCCAAAATAAAAACACGAGAACCTCCCTCTCGCTGCGTTATCAACATTAAGTAGCATTGCACAGCCTTAAGCAGTTGAGTGAGATTAGAATTTGAGAACAGGCCTTTCTGAGCATCTAGATATCCTGGTCCAGACTGTAGAAAATCTATGGCTCAGCTGAGAAATGTCACTGACTCTTATTCTCACCTCGATTATTTAAAGCAAAACTGTTCTTTGAATTAAAAACCCAGTTTGGCAGCATGGCCCTGATCAGGAATCTACCTTTTCTCTAAGTGTTTCCACCCTAGAGCCCTGCTGCCTAGTGAGCAAGATGTATGGGAAGGGAGAAGGTGCTCCGCTGGTCAGGTGGGGAAGACCTTCCCGCTGGAGTTCCGGCGATGCAGAGCGCAGCCGCCCCGCGTTCCTCGCCCGTGCAGGTGGCGGCTCTTCTAGACTCCAGGTCCTTTGTCCAGTCCACAGCATCACCTGGCCACCTTGCTCCGGGCCTTCCTCTCTGGAGCGCGGTGACAATCCCTGGAGCGGCAACGCTGGGCGCTGAAGAGCATCCTGACTTCGGGCAGGTGAGGAAATGATTCCTCTGAAATGAGCTATGTTCTTTCTGTTGGTTTATAGGCAAAGCTAGCTCAAACTACAGAGAAATGGGTTGACGACAGGCTTACTGCTTATCTGCTCTATACTCCTTGAAGTCACCCTGAAGCATTGGTGATGATGCCTCTAAAGGCAGAATGTTCCCAGGTCTGTGAAGGACACCGAATCTCCTGATGCCTGTTGGAACCAGCCATAAGATGATGTTTAACTCTTTGTAGGTGCATTTTGCACAGTGCATGACTAGAATTTGTCCAGCAGAACGAGGCTTCTGGAGTACAGAAAATGCTTTGACAGCACCAGAATGACTGAGGAACCCCAAATTCTAGAGGAGTTACCTTTACCTGTCTAAATAACCCAGGAGCTGATTACCCAGGCGCGAGGGGATGCTGCTTTGGCCCTGCCCCAGGGAAGCATCCCCTGGCAGAGGGACGGTCAGAAGCAGTACCTGACTCAGCCGTCCGGTTTCAATCTGATGCCATGTCTGAGGCAAGCCCAGCCGTTTCGTAGTGGACTCAATTCACTAACAAGTAGAAGTTTACTTAGTCTGACAGCAGTCCTTGCTTTATTCCAGAAGTTGTGAGCCAGACTTGTTTCCTTCTCTTTCTCTCCTCTGACTCCACAGCTACAGCCACAGCTGAAGTCCTTGGAATTTCCTATAGCTAAAAATTTTTGCTGTAGCTAGGATCAACTTGTGTTATCCTAAAGATGTAAATGTTTTCAACAGTGCAAGAAAATAGGGATGTTTCTAAAAAAGTAAGTATAGTATACCAGTAAAACACATCTGGAAGATTCTGGTAAGATACGTGAAATGCATGTCCTGAATATCTGTGAAACATGTGTCTTAATCCAAAGGATAGAAAGTGAGGGTAGAAGGTACGAAGTATGATTTTGCAGTCAGTAATTAGGTTCTCTTGAGGAACTGAAACGACATTTTGGTTATTTTTGTAATCACTCTGATGCCTAATGGGTGAAGCGAACGAAATAAAATTGCCTCCCGTGGAGAGCTACGGGGCCTTCCTCAAATCTCAGAGTACGGCAGGCTGCGGTGCCGCGTCTCAACACCATCTGTTCTTTGGGTCTGAAATGATTTCTGGGAATTGAAGTGTTCGCGCTTTCCTGTTGACAGTTCTGCTTCAGCAATCTGTGCTCAGGCAGCAACGGAAGTCTGAGCAAATATATGCTACCACTAAAGTTTATGTGCCAGAAAAAGTTGTGTCATATATTGAATATGGAAACCTATATCAACAAAATGTTATTCACCAGAGTTTATAAATACATTGAAAAGAAACGTCTAATCCTGCTTGCTTCCACCCCACCACTTTGGATGGATATTCAAAGTATTCACCTAAATTGTTTTAAAATACTCTGAAAACTTGTATCAACCTTCGTGGGAACAGGGTCGAGCCAATACTGAGTACTTGTTAATATCTCTGCTCCCTCCCATCCTTCTGGAAATTCCTCTCTAGAAAAAAAAAGGTAATTGCCACCCATCAGCCAAATTGATGGTGCTGGTGTCTGCCATGTTATTGAAACCTGTTCTTTCTCCTGTCTGAAGATGCTTTTGCATTCAGAATGACTGCTGTCTTCACCCTTGGCTGGTAGTTCCTTAGCTCAGGTGCTGAAGGATGCAATTTCTTTTTCACGTCGTCCGTGCTAATGGCGCGTAGACGGGTCCCTTCCGAGAGGGGGGAAGCAACAGGGCTCTGTTGCTGGACCGACTGAGCTGGGGGCCGCATCCTGCAGCACCCTGCCCTGACTCTCCTCCGCGGGGAGCAAGCGCTGGGCAGCTGGAGCCCACCAGAGGATGGCAATTCCTTTTTTCACCCGCTTGCGACGACGTTTCGAACTTTGCACTTGTTTTGCGATAGAGCAGAAGGGTCGCGATTACCGTCGTGAAGCTCAACACGCCAGTCCTTTGGAAATAAAGCCAGAGCCTCTTGGGTCCTGAGCTTCACATTCGCTTCTGGAAGGGTTTGCTCCACCTCCAGCCTGGTGGCCAAGGCACGGAATAGCTGCCTGCAATCCCTTGCTCTGTGGTGTTCAGAGCAGCTTTCCGCCTCGGTCCTTTCTGACTGAGGCAGGGCACAAATCTGAGCGGCAGCTTCCGGCACTGCCAGCAGATTCCCAGTCACCTGGCTGAAGCATTCGGAGGTTATTTTTCCAGTGAACCCTGAATTTCTGAAGATTTCTGGTGAAACCCCTACATCTCCTTGAAAAGAAAATGGTCGCAGTTCCAACTTGATTAACAAACCACATTAATAAGAGCTTGGTTGTGTGCTGATTCAAGGCAAATCTTGCTCAAATCAGTAAAAATTTTCCTTACGAGAGCAAGAATAAAGGCTGTGGTAAAAAAGGTGATTTGTTATCCCATGGAAACTGTAGAAGACAGTCTCCCAATGAAACTGGGAAGAGAAAAGTCTGCGTTTGTCTTCCAGGTGCCTCAGTGAGCCAGGAGGACACAACTAACCCTGTGGTGGAAGCATGTCGGGGGCCTTAGGAAGAGGTAGATCGTTATCCACCGTATCAGTTTTTACAGCCAAACTTGCCAAGATCTATTTACAGTTAAGAGCTCATTTTTCTAGCAAATCTAACACATAATCTGCGGACACTTGTCTCCTAGTTCAGTAGCTCTCATGGCAGAACTATGTTCTGCTTAGCGTTTTATGAGTGTCCCAGCGTTTGGTTGTCTTTCCCGTTGCCTCCATGAGTTGGATCAATACCAGCCTCACTCACCACCTTTGTAAAGACTGAAATTGTGCTTTCAGTCCTCGCGTCCTTCACTTGCTACTCATTGGTTTTCCTTCTTGCATTTTTTTTCCTTCTATTTGCATTTTTTTTTTCTTCTATGAGACATCAAGTTTAAACTCCGTCAGTGCGGGGCAAGAACTCGCAGAGAGAGACTGTCGAATCACATCTCTGGTAAACACAGTTGCAAAATGCCTGGAAGATTCAAAGTGCATTTGTAAGCATGGATAGTTTGCAAGGGGTGATAATCAGCTGGAATAGATTGGTGGGATTTTTTTGCCTGTATTGACAGAAACCTACCCTTCAGTGAAAGTCACAAATTGGAATCCCGCTTATCTTCCGCGGCAGAGGTGATTTAGCGTGTGTTCCTCTTTTACTCCACTATGAATTTCCTATCAACAAAAGATTATTTTTAATTGTGCTAGGTCTCTCTTCTTACACTTCAAATCCTGTATGTTTATTCAGAGCACGCTGTCGTGCCAGCACGTCTCCCCGTAACAGTTGTTTAATGCGGTGCCAGATGATGTTCATATTTCCAAAACATCAAATGTAACAGCTTGGTTCTTCTTATCATCTGGCTTTTTTGTTTCATTTCACATCGAGTTGTAATTGCACATGGGAAAAACTCTAAAAATCAGATCTAATCTCCAAGTAAAACCCAAATATTTACTGAAGGAACATAGAATACAACATTTGATAGGCATAAAAATACATCAACTATATGCAACATCATTTTTGTTGTTCGGTGGCTGCCTCATTGTCTGTATTTCCATTTCACCAGGACCAGGCTTCGTAGCTTCAAAGCAGAGCAGCAAGATGTCTTCTCTCCCTCCCCAGTGCTTGGCAGAAAAAGAATTATCTTCCATTACCTTCTACTGATTCTTTCTTGATGACTGCATTAATCGTATTTCTTCTTTTCCCGTGGATGATTACAATAACAGGAACTTGTGTGGGATGTGACGAAATAAACAGGAAAATATGGAACACATTTCTCAGTGTGGGAAGATTCTCGTGGAAGTAAGTACTGAAACAGAACCTGTACCAGCTTCAAATGCCCATACCAACTTCATGTAAACTAAGAATCCAGAAGGAAATCTGTCTAAGTAACTATCCAACAAACAGGAAAGCTTCAGAAATTTAAAAAAAAAAAAAGGAATGTATAGGCTTTTGGTCTAATTCTGATTTTGAGCTGAATTTCACATGGTTCAGCTCAAATTTCTCAGCACACTTCAGCATGCAGAGGAAACAACTGCAGCACCTGCACTTGGTCGTGTTGCAGCCTAATTCAGATAGAAATCACATAACCAGTTTAGTTCTCAGAACACCTGCTACTTTAGGAACGTACTCCTTTGGGACCCTTCTGCTCTGAGCTTTCCTGCCTCTTCAGCAGACCGTGTGAATAAAGCCAGGGCTCCTTCCAGAGCTTCAGTATTCCCCGAGATAAAACGGATAAATGCATAAAGTGCAGTTTGTGAAAGCAGCATGACAAATTTCACAATTTCCCTCCTAAATCAGCTCTGTGTAGGGGTGGAACTCAGTCACCTCTCCTGCAAAAAGAGCAAGTCAATTTTCTGTAGATTCTCTTAGGTGACACTGGAGAGAAACGGAACTTGTGGTCTTAAAACTAATGAATCCTAATTTTATTGGCTTCCTTTGAAGAGTTCTGATGTCCAAAACTGTCCTGAATTCAGCAAATATTTACATCCCGAAGTCCTGCCTGGTTTTCCCCAGGGGCAGAGAAGACAATGCCTGGTGCTGGGGGTTTCAGTGGTATCTTCCCGTTTTTTCCTTCTGTGGGTGATAATGGGATAAATTCGTGCAGAAGATCCACCAGCGCCTCTGTCTCGTTAGTTTTCCATTTCACTGGACTCAGCTGGCTGCCTCTGGCTCTGGGAAATCGCTTTGCAGGAGAAGGACTGCAGCTCTTAGCACCATGAAGGTTTTTGGCTGAACAAGATGCAGGTGACCCCTTTCAGAAATCCAGAAGTTGACCTACAGAAAAGCGCTGGAGGAGACACTCCCTAAACTCAAAGAAGAGCACAGAGCCAGGCAGGGGCTGGAAGAACTGGGATTTGCTGCCAGCAGTGGGAAGAAATTGGAGCTTAGAGATAGAGGCAACGGGACTTCCACGCTTCCTCCCAGAGGGTATGGCTGGAACACCAGGTCCCCAGCGTGAACATCACCAAGATCCGCGCTCAGTGCCCGCAGGCGTGCCAGCACTTCCCAGGGGACCGCTGTGTAGTCGGCAGCCCTTCTGCCAGGTCTGGATTTCAGCCTTCGTGCACACAATTGTTGCTGCAGAATCCTCCTTTTTAAAAGCAAAAATTGAAAGCATTCCATTCATCATTTTTAAAAAAGTCAATAAATGCAGAGCAATGCCACTTCTCTTTCTTTGGGGGGAAGAAAAGCCCACAAAAACCCAACACACAAAACAAATATTTAATATTATTTAGTAGCATACTGAATACACAAGGGTAAAATATGGTCCCCAAGATGATAGGGAGTAGGTCTCGTTTTGCATCCTACCCTTTTTTTCTGTGCAACCAAATACAGCGCAGTGCTTACAGAACTGCTTGGGTAAGAGCACGTCTGTCTGTGGCCTGCGGCGTGTGATGAAACGGAACGATAAATTAATTCTTCAAATTTAATTCTTCAAAATTAATGAACCGACTGCAGGTACTCCTTCCAGCCGCTCACTGTCTCCGCTCTTCTCTCCCTTTCCGTGCGTGGAACTTGCCTGCCGAGCGCTGTTTTTTTGGCAATATTTAGTAGGTTGCCAAGGTTCAGACACATTTTTCACACGCTCTGTTGCAGGGTTTCTTCCCTGGAAGGCAGAGATGGCGCGTCGAAGCTGTACGACCTCTCCTCGTCAGGCTGCTGCCCGCCGTGGTGGAGAGCCCAGCGCCTGGGCAGAAGATGAGACCCAGGTACGTGTTCCGCGCGGCGCTGGGCAGCCCGCGCGCACGCTTTCTGAGGAGAAAGGGTCAGCTGAGAAGGATTTAGAAGTGGAGTTCTGAGGAATTTTTGAACAAAATACATTTTGTTAGATATTGGCATAAAATCATGAACTTTATTTTTTAAAAGAATTTTGGTGTGAAAATCTTAAAATCAGGTAACAAAATGTGCTGTCAAGATTGGTAGTCAATGTCTCTCTTAAATAATACTAGGAAAATACTCCATAGCTAATTCTTTCTAGATATTCCCAGAGGCTTTTGTCCTTTTTCAGTTATATTTTTGTATGGCTTAGGGTCCCAATTTCTAACCCATAGCGTCTAAGTGTTTGCCTTAGCAAAGTGATATTGTCTGTGATGGATGTGGAAAAGAAAAATAATGCTGTGTTAATTAACAGAAGAAAGAAAAACTGAGTAAGCATAATCACTGTCTTCTGTTGGGAGAAAAACACAGTCTGAGGTGATGCAGCACAGCTCTGGGGCACTGAATCAATAACTTCATTAAGAAGGACAAGTAAGGTCATAAAAATCAGTATTTCACCATCTCCCTTGGCGTCCCGCGCTCCCCAAATCTCCATGAGAGACATCTGCTTGCCTGGAGCGGCAATGGAGATGAACGGTCGCGCTGAGGTGAGAAACCTGGAGTTCCAGGTCCTAGAATATATTTGCTTGTTTTCTTAGTGTGTTGTGGAAATCTGCTTTGCCCTGTCCACAAGACCTGAGGGTCTGAGGAATCTGTAAATCCCGAGGAACGGTGTGAGCGTACGGCTTCAAAGTGCCGGGAGTTCTGCTGCTTTCCCACTGCTTTGGCTGTTTCAGCTTCCTGCAAAGTGGCATCTCTTACTGGAAATGATAGGGAACATCCTACCAGGGAAAACTGGGGGGCTTTCTCTCCGCTGTGTCCCAGGAGCTGCCTTTGGAAACTTAGAAACAATGAAAGCTTGAGTTTTGGTATGGTTCCTTCCAGTATTGTTCCTCCTAGGGCTGTGCCTTTGCTGCAGCGCGGTGTGATTTTTGAATTCCGGACTGTTGTTTGAAAACCCTCTATTCTGTCCTACTGATTCTGCCTCCAACAGCTGCTAACCGATGTCAAACTATTAAACTTAGAATATTTTCTTTATTAAAGGATGACACACGGGAAGCCTAAAGTTATATCTTAAAGTATATTTTTAACGGAGTAAATAAAATAGAATAACGAGAAGCAATGGTACTTAACACTGGCTACTACTTCTACAGCTACTGAATGGGAGCGAGTAACTTTGCATTATCATGATGAAGTTACCCAAGAACTGTTCTAATGTTATTGCATCAACCCCACTGATGCCATAGATTCAGCAGTGCTTTGGGACCCACGCATCGTGTACTTGGAATCAGGAGTCTGAGAGCATTTAATATTTATTTGGTTGCAGTCCTGGCGTGGTGGTGGCTCAGTGAATGCTGCCTCTGCCTCATTTAAGACTCTAACTGCTGCCATCAATCATTACTCTTCATTTTTATTTCACATCGCCAAGTGAATCTTGCCCCCTCTAAAAATATCATTAGTGTTATTCCTATAGGAAATTATTTATGGCTTTAGAAAAAGTGAAATTTTAGAGCTTTTCGTACACCCTTTGCAATCTGATGTTCCCGGTAATTTACATATTAAACCCCATGATTTATAAAGCAAATACCTGCTGTTCTTATCTGCAGGGAGAACATGGTATAATTCATCTTTACCCTTTTTTTGCCTTGACAGCCTAAGCCTCGATTGCTCAGTATAAATTCTAATTATTGGAGAAAGATGACAGATTCAGGCTGGAGACCAGAAGGAAGAGGCCAGAAGCAGAAGGCTAGTCCCAGGACAAAGAAGCCATCGGAATGCCAACAAGCCCTGGTCCAAAAGGGGGGTGGTGTTCCTTTGTTCAGCTTTAGGTAGAAACACGCACCCCTGAAGCACTGCTCGCATCGGCGCAGACCAAGAAGCACTGGGTCCAAAACACCCGTTGCTCCAGAGAGAGAATAAAAAGCCTGGCTCAGTGAGGCCGCTTTCAGAAAAAGCACCAGACTGGGAAACGACAAAGGTCTCCAGAAATGTGAAGTCTGGGTTGAAAGCCCAAGTTCTTCTGAATCAACTCGCCAGGGGAGAGCGGAACTCTCTGGCTGATCCCTGTCCGGTGGGTGTTCAGTGAGGGTAGGTAACAATCGAACAGCAGCCTTGATGTGCTCCCAGAAGAAAGAAAAAACATCTGATTTCTCTGATTATTTGGTGGGCAGGCTGGGTCGTGTGTGGGGAAGGTGGGGTCTGAACCCGAGGAAGAACTTCTTCCCTCTGAGGGTGACAGAGCCCTGGCCCAGGCTGCCCAGGGAGGCTGTGGAGTCTCCTTCTCTGGAGATATTCCAGCCCTGCCTGG
>Ga0065711_1010078_pt1 | contig 12744 bp, 8 predicted proteins | sample Hoacrofraction12_FD_59098 | JGI IMG/M metagenome (GOLD analysis project Ga0065711, IMG submission 59098) | Hoatzin crop microbial communities from Cojedes, Venezuela - Epithelial fraction 12 v2 (version 2) | ecosystem: Host-associated > Birds > Digestive system > Esophagus > Crop | place...
TTTTTTTTTTTTTTTTTTTTTTTTGTTAAAATATTCACTTTTCTAACAAACTCTTGCTTAATATTATCAAGAACTGGCCTATTAACTTGCCAGTTTTTTTAACGGAGTGAATTATCAAGACAAAATCACAAAATATTTCTCTACACCTCCATCCCTATACCCTCAAGATATTGAATAAACATAGAAAGTTAAAAAAAAAAAAAAGATAAAGCTACAACTAGTGTTAGTATTTTGCTCTGTAACATCCAGAACACATCGTTGAAAGGAGCAATGACTAGAAATGACAATGTCTGACTGACCAATGAGCTGTTTCAAATGGGCCTTCAAATGTTTCAGAAGAACAACTTTAATGTCGTTTTTTCCTCTTTATAGCACCACTTTCTGGGAGTCTCTTCCCACTAAGTTTTCATGCACTGCCACCAGCTAAGCACACCTCACACTATGCCTGGACGAGAACAAAGTGGAGCTGAGGACTGATGCAGTAGTGTCACTGTCCTTCTACATGTGTCAAGCAGCACTGACTGCCTACAATTCTGCACTGCAGCTGGCATGAGTAAGGACCAGGAGGAGTTTTAAAATAAAGCAAAAAGGACCTCTCTCTACTCCCATACATTATAATAGCAATGTAATTGTGTTTTTACAAACTTATTTTTATTTGGTCCATCTCTCCGTGAAGTACACAGGAGAAGAGTACAGGTAAAATACACCACAATACACTCATGGGTATCAGGAAGGCAACTACAGCTTGTATCAGGGCCAGTGATGTGAATTCTGCTTCTGTGTATCCTTTGTTAAAAAATGTTTTATAACTCAAGTTTTGATTCTACAACTAAAAAATGGCAGCTTCTTTACTAACTCATTCTGTCTTGCTGTGGGAGTGGATTACTGCCCCTCGGCAGCCAGATGATGGGCAGTAATATGTGTAAGATCAAAAAAACATATGCATGGATGCTTGTCAGAATGTCCATTCACTTTCTTTCTTTTCATTCATTAGATCTATTAAATCACTGTGTGGTATATCATAATAATTCCTTCTTAGGAAGCAAGTGCACCTGCATTTTTCTGTACCTCATTTCCCAGAAAATGCATTTCTAAGTTTCTGTAAGACTCCCAGCACTTTAGCAAACAAGAAGGAATGATATAATATAAAGGCACACAGGTTGCAAAAACCATCTATGCACCAAGCATCTATTTTCATTTCAATAATAAATAAGCCCACGTAAAATCATATTTTAATACATGAAGAAGGCAAGTACTTCTATTACTAGTTTAGCTGACTGAAGATCAAAAAAAAAGTACTGGAACTGCTGGCTAGCAAGGATAACCAATGAGGTGTTGAAATAAATTCTGGGATTTCTCAGTGTGATTTGTAAAGCTATTAACCACTCACAGTGCTCATGAATTCATTATACTCATAGGCAACATTCTCCAGTAATTCACCTTTTGATGTATTTAGGCAAAATAAGGAAATCACAAATTATCTAATGCAATTTAATTAGCTAAAAGAGAGCACAGAAGCAATCAAAAGGTTCAGAATAACTGCAGTTGGAGCAATTTTCAAATACTTTAATCTGGATTTATGAAAACTTTTTTGCTTTAAAAGGAGTTTCTGTGAATTCAAACCAGGTTAGAATTGATCAATCTTTAAAAAAAGGTTTAAAAGCAACTTCTCTACCACTTACCACAAAGATCAAAGCTACAGAAAAAATGCTTTCCGAAGTTCTAAATTAAAGTTCAGTCCTGTGGTATTACTATTAACTTAGCAGAAGATTACTGTGACTCATTCTCAATATAAAGACTTCTACCACCTCCAGGTGCAGAATCATCAGTAGCTGACCAGTGGCTAAGGGGAGCTGCCCATAAAAGCAGACACTGAGAGCAGTAACAGAGCTCATAGTAAGATAAAAATCAGGACCAAGAGGTTGGTACAGGGAATGTACAGCTTTCTACGATGGCATGACTGGCTGGGTAGATGAGGGGAGAGCAGTGGATGTTGTCTACCTAGACTTCAGCAAGGCTTTCGACACGGTCTCCCACAACATCCTCCTAGGGAAGCTTAGGAAGTGTGGGCTGGATGAGTGGTCAGGGAGGTGGATTGAGAACTGGCTGAATGGCAGAACTCAGAAGGCTGCCATCAGCAGCGCTGAGTCTCATTGGAGGTCTGTAACTAGTGGTGTCCCCCATGGCTCAGTACTGGGCCCAGTCTTGTTTAATTTCTTCATCAACGACCTGGATGAAGAGTTAGAATGTACCCTCAGCAAATTTGCTGATGACACAAAACTGGGAGGAGTGGTAGATACACCAGAAGGCTGTGCTGCCATTCAGCATGACCTGGACAGGCTGGAAAGTTGGGCAGAGAGGAACCTGATGTGGTTCAACAAGGGGAAATGCAGGGTCCTGCACCTGGGGAGGAACAACCCCATGAACCAGTACAGGCTTGGGGTGGACCTGCTGGAGAGCAGCTCTGTGGAGAGGGACCTGGGTGTCCTGGTGGACGACAGGTTAACCATGAGCCAGCAGTGAGCCCTGCTTGCCAAGAAAGCTAACAGGATCCTGGGATGCATTAGGAAGAATGTGGCCAGTAGGTCGAAGGAGGCTCTCCTTCCCCTCTACACTGCCCTAGTGAGGCCTTATCTGGAGTACTGTGTCCATTTCTGGGCTCCCCAGTTCAAGAAAGATGAGGAGCTACTGCAGAGTGTCCAGCGGAGGGCTACGAGGATGGTGAGGGGACTGGAGCATCTGTCCTATGAGGAGAGGCTGAGGGAGCTGGGCTTGTTCAGCCTGAAGAAGAGAAGACTGAGAGGGGACCTAATAAATGCTTACACATTTCTGAAGGGTGGGTGTCAGCAGGATGGGGCCAAACTCTTTTCAGTGGTGCCCAGCGACAGGACAAGGAGCAACAGGCACAAACTGAAGTTCCGTCTGAACATGAGGAAGAACTTCTTCCCTCTGAGGGTGACGGAGCACTGGAACAGGCTGCCCAGGGAAGTTGTGGAGTCTCCTTCTCTGGAGATATTCAAGACCCTCATGGACAAGGTCCTGTGCAGCCTGCTGTAGGTGACCCTGCTTCGGCAGGAGGGTTGGAGTAGATGACCCAAAGAGGTCCCTTCCAACCCCTTCCATTCTGTGATTCTGTGATTCTCTAATGATGAACCCAGGTACGAAAGCAAAAGCTGACCTGCTCCTATTGCTGCACTCTGATACTTGTTGATTCTCCTGATGCCACCTGCACTTCCAACAACTGGAGCTTAATCTGGCAGAATTAGGGCAATCCAGGAATCTAGACACAGCTGGAATTACTCAGAGCTTGTCTGTGAGAAAGGAAAGGATTTCTACATTTAAAGCTGTTCACTCTGTTTGTTCAGAAGTAAAAATACTTTGATTGCTCTGCTAATCATAGAATCATAGAATGATAGATTGGAAAAGACTTCTAAAATCATCAAATCCAATCGTCAATGTACAAAATGTACAGAAGATTGCATAATAATAATGTACAGAAGAGTGCATTACCCAAGTGAAAATACTGACAAAAAATGACGTTTTTCATTTGAGTCTGTAGTTACAGTTACTCTCCACAAAAATTAAGTTCAAGACAATAAAACTGCTTGATCTTTATTTTAACAAGTGAAAAGACCCACTCTATCTCTAACTGAAATGTACATCTGCATAAAGAGATGCAAATTACTACATGAATGACAAATATCATACGTAAATAACCCGAAATCATTGTTTCTTCCAGTAGTTAAACAAAACTTTGAAGTAATTAGGAGCTATATTATTGCAGTAGCTTATGACCATTAACTAATTCAGGATTGCATTAATTTTATGATTATTTAGAATAAAAGAAGCAATTTTACACAAGCAATTAACAAACTGCATTGCTGTCAGTAATATACATTAAAACCAGTAATAGTTTTACGGAACACCTAAGATATCTAGAAGACTTTGTCTAACTACTTTTTAATCATTTGTCAATGGCTTTTTTACAAGGTGAAATTACCTTCCTATTTGTTAAATATTCCTTGATGTAAATCAGCAAAGAATATAAACACAAGTATGAAAGATGTAAAACTTTGATGCAGCGTACACTAGACTTTTAACTAGATTTTTTTAATACAATAAAATGACTAGAATCTGGGGAAAAAATGTCACATCTGTGGGCACCAGAAAAAATCTCTTACATTCAAAAATTTTGTAACAGAACCTTACCAATTGTTACAAACTCCCAAAATACAGATCCATGAATGATACTATTAAAAAGAGAAAGATGTACAATGATAACACACGAAGCTAACAGTTATCTTGGACTCTGTAACGTGACTACCTCCTGACATCCAGAAATTAAGATTAAGTTACCAGCAAGAATGTTGTACTTCTCTGTCACATCCCAGAAGACCTGAATAGCTATAAACTATGTTCTTGCATGGCTTTAATTGCAATCATTGCTTGAAACGCAACCAACTCTTTGTTTCTTCCCTCTGCAGCACTATCATCCTACTACTCTGTCATCAAATAAAAAAATACAAACTGTATGTTCTGATTAACCATGTCCGCCTCCCCCATAATTTTTAATTCTCCATTTGCTAGATCCTAAAGATGTCTTTTTTCTGTCAGTTTGTACTGTTCCAAAGCTGCATCTATCATTTGTGCCTTCTAATCTAACTGATGTTCCTTGTATTACCACAGCCAAAATAATCTGCTGTGTCGTATCTTTTCCCAGCAGAGTATCTCCCCTTGCAGTCAAACACACATGAAAACTACCAATGATCAAGAAGTATTTGACATGTCATTTCATTTTAACATCCCACAGGCATCTCATTAGGAAGAAAAAATCCAATCTGTGAACTAACTTCTGCTAGTAATGCTTCTGCAGTTGTATCTACTCTACACATTGTTTTTAAACTTAGAGCTATTTCAAGAGGTCTCTGGAATCCAACACACAGACAAAGGCAAAAAAAAAAATTCATTATCATAACCGGTCATTTTTATTACCGGTGCTGAAATCACTCAAATAGATCTTGTGGGGCAGCAATTTTCTGTTAATAACAATTAAATACTAAATGTTTCTCTTAATTTCATTGTGCTTCTTGGGACAAACCCACCATCATTACCAGCAATTATAAAACTTCCCATATTACTGGGCAGTGGGGTTAGGCTTGTTTTGCTCTTTACACTGATCTTTTTATTCTGGAAAACAGATTTGTCTTCTCAGAAAATAAGTAATTGGTTTGTACCTTTTCTACCCTTACCCTTAGAACGCCAAACAGCCATTTCTAGGAGTCAGATGCTGGGTATTTTGGTACTACTGTGCTTATTCTTTATAAGTAAGGTGATTAAGATGATTTAGTACTCTAGAGTGAGTATTCACTCATGTCAGGTGAACACTTGTAGTTAAAATAAGATCATATACAATCATATGCTGAGTCATAGCAGGTACACAGAACTGATGTGAGACAGATTTTACAATAAAAAACCACAACTAATTCACTTGCATGATTTCATTTAGACTTTTTAATACTAAAAGCAATTAATAGGTAATATGGTTTAGACTAGAGTTTGAATATATCATAGTGTCTAAAATGCTTGAGGAAACACTGTTTACATACAACATAAAAGAAATGCAAAATCCTAGCAGAAATATGTAAATAATAAAAGGAGACTAGACATGAAAGGCCTTTAGCTTAGTTTGAAATAGGAAGTATAACAAAGAAGAATGTTTTTTTCAGAAATACATAATACTGGCTCTCCGCTGAGGCAACTAACAGTGTACAAGAGATTAATAACCTATTCTTACTTGATATATTCATTACTCTCCTACCTGGGGCTGCCACTTGCCTTCTCACAAAAGAAAGACGATTGTAATTAATGCAGAAAATGTGACTAATCAGTGCAACATTATACATTCACAAATTTGATTGTGACCATGGGAGTATTTGCGATTAGTTTCTATGGCCTGAACCAAGGCACATCAACCCACAATCATAAAAGTTTACAGAATAACAGATTAAAATATCTGTGTAACTGCGAAGCCAGATAGGTGAGCTGGTAAAAATATTTCAACTACATTTCTGTTGTTAAAAGGACAAAATTTCATGGGCAGACAAAATTAACAACTTAATGCTCAACATTTAACAAAAATTAATAACATTTTTCAAAGAAAAATAAAATTATTTAAAGTTATAATTTTGTTATTTTGGATTTTGAAAAGCCTGTTTAGGACCAATATGCAATTCAATAATTACAAATGAAATTGGTATGCCTTCTCCTTCAAAAGATAGAAACTTTTTACAGTCTCAAAGCAAATTTTAATGGAAATAATAATGGATTTTTCTCTCTATCTGCTAATTCTCTATTGAGTTCCCTTCCTTCACAGATGTGTTACACTCCTGCAGACATTTATTGTTAGGCATGATAATGTCATCCTGTCCATTTAAAGTTAATTAACATTGAAAATTACTTTTTTGGTAAAAGAAGGAAGAGAAGAGTTGCAAGTGCAACTTGCACAAGTTTAGGTTCATAAGTCTTCCCATAGCACAATTTTGCAACTATAATTATTGAGGCGGAAGGTCTGGTAAATAAGGAGTGTCACAGCAGCCAAAAAAATAACTACTAAGCAAAAGGAGCTGATTGTCCTGCAGGTCTCTCTTTAGTAAATTATTGAATGTATCAAATTTGTTCAGCTACCACAAATTCAGGTACCTTTTTCCTTATCCATTGTGCCTGACGGCAAAGTCTAGAGGCTCTTAAGTCTAGAGGCCAAACTCCAAGTGCAAAAGAAACTCTACAAAAAATAATTACTTCAAATAGCAAACTAAGAACTACACTAATACATGGTCAGACAAGCCTAATGTGCTGAGTCACACTTTCTCACCTACATTTTTTAAGGTAACCACTTAACAGAATATTTTGGGTTTTAGAGATGGGAGATTAACAAGGGGAAGGAAGATTTAAGGCCTTAATTGCTTCTTAAAATGAACATGCCATGAACTTCAATAGTCCCCACTTCCTCTGGGGTTAAAATAGGTCTATTACAAGCAAAATCTTTTATTACATTCAGTTATATGTCTTGCGAAATTAGTTACGAGATGAACTGTCTTCATGTGTAATAGTCATGCATTTCCCCCTATTTTATACAGTGGCACCTCTGCAAGAAAAAAATTAATTATAGCAAATAGTTTTAATTCAAGGGGAATAATTAGAGGCAGTGTGGGGGAGTGAAAGGAAGATAATGCCATTTTCTAGTTAACTGGAGCATTTAAAGATCCACTATTCTTTTCTTTGAGCTTAATTAAATCTATTAAAATTGGTTGTGAAGCTAATACATTCAAGCTATGAATAGTGATTAAGATTTTGTAGCTTTTAAACATCAACATTTTCAAATCTCTTCACTTTCAAAAAGTAATTTAAATTTGCGATCAGGGCAAAAATGAAGTAGAATTTGGGGTTGTTTCCAAATGCCAGCATTGTCAACATCCCTTCATTGTCCCCAGAATCTATTTATGGTAGAAAGCAAAACTTGAAGGCTACAGAAAACAATCCACATCCTTTACTTAGGAGATAATTTGCAGTAAAAACTTCAAAAGCAACTACAGCATCTGCGAGACCAGTCTTTTACCTGGGAATATTTTCCAGCTTTTCCGTCATCAGATTTTACCCAAACTGAATCCAACACTCTATTCATCTGTGACCGTATATCCTGATTTTTCAGAAAGACCACTGTGGCCTCAGAAGCTCTGCTCCCGAAACAAAAATATTTTGTTAATTAAGTATAGCTCTGAATCCCACCTGCATGGTACCTAACAAAGGGACACCTGAGAGGTTTTTCCCAGAGGCAGATATTTGATAAATTAGATTATTTAATGCACAGTCATCCATTGTGAATACACTTCTAAATGAAATAGATAAACTGTACGTCCAGTTGAGAGTCCCTTCATTATGAAGTCATAACACCTTAGCCTCCAAAATACAGCATAAAGAGACTCTAAATAAAGGCTTTTTTTTTTCAACAACACTGGTATTTCAGAACTACAGATCAACTGAAAACTTCTCCTAAACTAACATTGTTAAAAAAGGTTCTGATTAAAAAACATATGAAGTTGACACTCATTTCTGTATCAATTTCCTGTTGGTATCTGCCAGATATTCTTTTCTCCTCACTAAGTGGTGTAATGTAACTTGTCAAAATGTTGGTTATTTTAGTTTAACGTTAATTAAATATTTTGAATGACTTTTTGATATGAATATTGGAGTAGGATTTTTGGAAACTACCATATATTCTATACCAACTGCTTATTCACAGAGGACCAGACTTTGATCCCTCTTGCAAACACTGTATTGCTTTGTTCCAGCAGAAAATGAGGTTTATCTATAGAGAAATGCTCATGAGTTATCTTTGGGCTTTTGTAACCTGAGCAGTAGGTGTCTGGCAGAACATGCAGAGAGAATTCGTGTTATGATTTGCCATGTACTCCTGTACCTTGCTGAAAAATACACCTAGATGTAACTGCTCATGGCTTGGACAGACCTACTGTTTCCTGAGTAAAAAGCTGGCTGGATGGCCAAGCCCAGAGAGTGGTGGCGAATGGAGTCAAATCCAGCTGGTGGCCAGTCATGAACGGTGTCCCCCAGGGCTCAGTTTTGGGTCCGGTCTTGTTTAACATCGTTATCAATGATCTGGATGAGGGTATTGAATGCTCCCTCCATAAGTCTGCAGATGACACCAAGTTGGGCGGGAGTGTCGATCTGCTTGAGGGTAGGAGGGCTCTGCAGAGGGATCTGGACAGACTGGATCAATGGGCTGAGGTCAATCGCATGAAGTTCAACAAGGCCAAGTACTGGGTCCTGCACTTGGGTCACAACAACCCCACGCAACACTACAGGCCCAGGGAGGAGTGACTGGAGAGCTGCTCGGCAGAAAAGGACCTGGGGGTGTTGGGTGACAGCTGGCTGAACATGAGTCAGCATTGTGCCAGGTGGCCAAGAAAGTCAATGGCATCCTGGCTTTTATCAGGAATAGTGCGGCCAGCAGGAGTAGGGAGGTGACCATGCCCCTGTACTTGGCACTGGTGAGGCCGCAGCTGGAGTACTGTGTTCAGTTTTGGGCCCCTCACTACAAGAACGGCACTGAGGTGCTGGAACGTGTCCAAAGAATAGCAATGAAGCTGGTGAAGGGTCTAGAGAACAAGTCATGTGAGGAACCGCTGAAGAAGCTGGGGCTATTTGGTCTGGAGAAGCGGAGGCTGGTGGGAGACCTTGTTGCTCGCTACAGCTACGTGAAAGCAGATTGTAGAGACCTGGCTGTCAATCTCTTCTTCCAGGTGACAAGTGATAGGATGAGAGGAAACGTCCTCAAGTTGTGCCAGAAGAGGTTTAGACTGGATATTAGAAAAAATTTCTTCACTGAATGGGTTGTCAAGCATTGGAAGAGGCTACCCAGGGCAGTGGTGGTGTCACCATCCCTACAGGTATTTAAAAGGTGTGTAGACATGGTGCTTAGGGACATGTTTTAATGGTGCACTTGGTAGTGTTGGGTTTACAGTTGGACTTGATGATCTTAGAGGTCTTTTCTAACCTAAATGGTTCCATGATTCTATACACATATATATGAGTGTGTATATGTACAGAAAAACTCATTAACCTAGCATGTTTGACGAGTGTCAATGCCATAAAGTATGAATTTTTGGGGATGACCTTACTTTTCCATAGGGAGAGAATTTTCATTTTTGGGCTAAAATAAAACCTAAATTCTGGTTTACTTTGCATTACTGATTTTATGCCACTGATGACATTTTAAACCACATTCATTAATTTTACTGTTTCAAATTACTTTCAGGATTTAAAATTTAAGTTTGAGACTGATATCAATACAGGTAAATTTAATATTCTTGAAAATGCTAGAATAGTAACATTTACAACTAATTAATTCATGGTTGGTTACTGTGTAATTATAGCTCAGCAGTACAATAAGCACTTCTGCCTAAGTCAACGTCTGTACTAATAATGTTCACATAAAATCTGGTTTCCCTAAATGCTACTAACAATTTTCCATCCAGACTCATCCGCTTGTAGCATTTGTCATGGGTTGTTTCTTTCTGTCCGTAAATTAACAAGAACGTGGAAGCAAAGTATGCTGTTAACAGTTCAGAGTTCTTTTTGAAACTGATGGAGAGATAAACAATATCTTCAGAAGTCTTAGGAACCGTAAATAAAGAAGTATTTCCATATCATTGACTGAAATTCAGTATAGTTTATTCACCTTGCCAGCAAATTTATTTTCTGCAGGAGTCAAAAGAATGGCTCTTTTTCTTCTTCTTTTTAGGTTAATGCAGAAGGGTGAAATGAATGTCAGTGCATTACAGATCTTCTTCACTTACCAAATGGTGCTTTAAAACATTTTGTATGTGAAATTCTACATCATCTTCAAAGAGATACGACTTAAATGTCAGGCCCTTACTAAAAATCATAGTGGCTGTCAACAGATTTTAGTTCTGAGATTTTCTAGGCCATGTGCCTTGAGACAAAGGGTTGAAATACTGGGTTTCCTTTGTCTACTGAGATAGAGTGGTGTTTTGCAACAGAGCTCACTAACATAATCTCCCTAAAATCTTGATTTGGATATTAAGTCCAAGCTTAAATCTACATCATAGCTTTTCAAGTTCAGCAAAATGTCTCAAATTTTATTTTTATTTGTATTCTAGTAGAACTGTCTGTATTGTTTCATAAAACATAGATTGTCTGTCTAGCGTGAAAATTAAACTAGTACACCCATGATGAACATCATCTCTACTCCAAGAAAAAAAAAAATTATTTAGATAACTCAAAATTATTCCCAATATCTTGTTAAGAAAACAAGAAAAAACAAACAAATGGATTTTATAAGGCATTAAATTTATGCTAAAATGTTGCCCATCTGATCACAATATCTGGACAACCAGTCAAATCCTGTGCACTTGTGGTTTAGGGATACACTTTAGGAATTATCTGTCACTTTTTCTCCTCAGCTTCTACTCATACTTCTTCTGTCTGTAGCACTTCCAAGAAATCTCTCTGTACATACAGTGTCTTCCAAGAGTTCAGTACCAGAAAACTGAAACCATTTTAAGAAAACAGCAGATTTTAGATGTGATAACTAAACCAGCTTATATTTAGGGAAGAACCTTAAGACACAATGCTCTTTGCTTCTGAACCTTAGCTTCTTAAACTTAACCCTCAAACATCATGTATTTTACATAAACCACATGATATGGCATAATACTATTTATTGTGGGTGATGGATAATAAGACTAGCATTCTCTTTCCCAGACTGGTTATTACGGGTTTGCGTGGCAAGGTTTTGGTAGCGGGGGTGCTATAGGGGTGGCTTCTGTGAGAAGCTGCGAGAAGCTTCCCCCATATCTGATAAAGCCAGTGCCAGCTGGCTCTAAGATGGACCCGCCGCTGGCCAAGGCCAAGCCAATCAGCGACGGCAGTAGCGCCTCTGGGATAACATACTTAAGATGGCGAAGAAAATACTTCAGTGAGACGGCAGTTGAGAGAGAGGAGTGAGACGATGTAAGAGAAACAACTCTGCAGACACCAAGGTCAGTGAAGAAGGAGGGGGGAGGAGGTGCTCGAGATGCCAGAGCAGAGACTCTTCCCTTGCAGCTCATGAGGCAAGACCATGGTGAGGCAGGGTGTCCCCCTGCAGTCCAGGGAGGTCCACGGTGGAGCACATATCCACCTGCAGCCCGTGGAAGGGACCCCAGCTGGAGCAGGTGGATGCCTGAAGGAAGCTGTGACCCCATGGGCACATGCTGAAGCAGGCTCCTGCCAGGACCTGCGGACCCGTGGAGAGAGAAGCCCACGTCAGAACAGGTTTGCTGGCAGGGCTTATGACCCCATGGGGGACCCACACTGGAGCAGCCTCTTCCTGAAGGACTGCACCCCGTGGGAAGGACCCACACTGGGGCAGTTCATGAAGAGATGCAGCCCGTGGGAAAGACTCACGTTGGAGAAGTTTGTGAAGAACTGTCTTCTGCGAGAGGGACCTTCATGCTGGAGCAGGGGAAGAGTGTGAGAAGTCCTCCTCCTGAGGAGGAAGGAGTGGCAGAGACAACGTGTGATGAACTGACCGTAACCCCCTTTCCCTATTCCCCCTGTGCCGCTGGGGAGGAGGAGGAAGAGAAACGGGAGTGAAGTTGAGCCTGGGAAGAAGGGAGGGGTGGGGGGAAGGTGTTTTAAGCTCTACATTTGTTTCTCACTATCTTACACTGATTTGATTGGTGATGAATTAAACTCCGTTTTCTCCCCAGGTTCAGTCTGTTTCGTCCATCACAGTGATTGGTGAGTGACCTCTCCCTGTCCTTGTTTCAACCCTCGAGACTTTCATCATATTTCCTCTCCCCTGTCCAGTCGAAGAGGGGGACTGCATCAAGAGAAGCGTGGCCAGCAGGTGCAGAGAGGTGATTCTGCCCCTCTACTCTGCTCTGGTGAGACCTCACCTGGAGTACTGCCTGCAGCTCTGGAGCCCTCAGCACAAGAAGGACATGGAACTGTTGGAGCAGGTCCAAAGGAGGGCTACAAAAATGATCCGAGGGCTGGAGTACCTCTCCTATGAGGACAGGCTGAGAGAGTAGGGCTTGTTCAGCCTGGACAAGAGAAGGCTGCGAGGGGTCCTTATAAATGCCTACAAATATCTGAAGGGTGGGTGTCAGGAGGATGGGGCCAAGCTCTTTTCAGTGGTGCCCAGTGACAGGACAAGGGGCA
>Ga0065711_1046701_pt1 | contig 12744 bp, 5 predicted proteins | sample Hoacrofraction12_FD_59098 | JGI IMG/M metagenome (GOLD analysis project Ga0065711, IMG submission 59098) | Hoatzin crop microbial communities from Cojedes, Venezuela - Epithelial fraction 12 v2 (version 2) | ecosystem: Host-associated > Birds > Digestive system > Esophagus > Crop | place...
CTGCACATTTTTGACTTCTCCCTGACCCCATCTTAAAGACACAGTCAGTTATTTTCCCCAGTTATGTGGTTTTTGTCTGGTAAAAAGCGCTGGGAATTCACACCAAGGGTGGTTAAACATAGCGACCGGTCAGAGGAGGATGGAGCCTCACCAGCACCCTTGGTCCAGCCCCGCATCCCAGCCCAGACGGCCGGGCCAGCCCGACTCCGACCTCCAGCTCCGGGATACAGACGCGAGGAGAAACGCAGCTTCGTGCCAGGGTGGACCTCAGCAGTGCCGTGCCGCCGCACGGGACAACCACCGTGCCCGTCCCCGCACCCCGCACCCGCGGTTTGGAGAGAACTTGGGGGGGCAGCTGGAGAAACCCTCCCCGAGCGCCGCGGTCACGCAGGTGCTCTGCTGAAACGCACACGTGTCGAGGCACTCACAGCAGGGGATGCGCTGCAGTTGGAGGGGCGCTGACATTTACACACGAGCTGCAACCCGTGTCTTAATCCTCAAAAAAATGTCTCTGTGCAGTGAGCATGGGTTAACGTCAAGCAAAATGCCCACAGTATGGTTGCACTGAACTCAAGTCCAAGCCACCAGCAACGTTTTATTTCCAGCCATCTCCCAGGACTTCTCCTTCACCAGACAGAGCAGGCAGCAGGTACTGACAACCTTCTGCAAGGAGGTCCCTGCAGCTTTCCTCCCATTTAGGCACAGCATCTGCAGTCAAACAAGCTTGAAGTCAAAGAAGAAAACACCTCCCTCTCCTGCCACAGTGAGCTCTCCTGCCTCACACGGTTGCCTCCAAGTCCCTTCATCTTCCACCATTTATAGCGCACAGTGAATGTCCTCCTGCACCCCAGCTCTTACCTCACGCCCTTGCCAGTCCCTGACACCCCTGTCCTCAGCTCTGACAAAAGAAAAAGCTGCTGTTTGCCTCCCACAGCAGCGAGTCACCTGCTTCTGTCCTACAGCTCCCCAGGCCCCCCTCTTCACCATGCCAGGGCACAACGGGTGACTACGTCTCAGCTCCTTCTCTTGGAGGTTTTGGGGAGAAGAAAGAAAACCCACTGCTAACCTCCATCTGCCTCTCTGTCTGCCCTCACCCAGCTGGGTACTGCTGGAAATACAATTTTGCTCACATGAACCAAACTGTACAGGGTGTCCTCCCACGAGGATGGAAATTACGTAGAGGGGAGCTGGGCAGGGGCTCAGCCAGCCTGCGGCCTGGCCCGGCCCTAATGTGGGGCTCCCAAGCCCCGGCGGGCGCCAGGGGAAAGAGCTTACACGCGGAGAGGTATTTGTGCTTTCATGAAACAGCAGCTCTTTTCTCTCCCACCGTCTTGGCAGTTCATCCCTGGCTCAGGTGGGATGCAGGCTCCGGGTGGCATCCCCCAGCAGATGTAAGGACCGCGTGGAGGGAGGAGAGCGCAGAAAAGGTGTATCCAGAGCTGTACTGGAAAAATCAGAGCGCTGGTAACTGGAGAAGGAACGTCAAGGGGCAGGACAGCTGTTGCCAAGGTTCAGTTTTCAGTTCAACAGTGCAACAAACTGATGGTTTGGGCTGTGAAGATGTCGGGCCAAAATTCACCTATGATCAGCTGGTCCATGCAACGTCTTTAAACAGAGCCAGACTCAGTACAAAAATCTGCAGTCTAAGATTTCAAAGCTTTTCAGTTAAAGGTCAATGTCTTTTTAGCCTGGTTCCTTCTCAACTAGGTGGAAAGTGTCTAACTACAGATTGTCAGCTAGCAGCAGGACATCCAAATTGTCCTTGAAATGTCACATAAAATGATTTGTACTCCAAGTCATTAACTTCTTTGAGGTTCTGATTGTTGATACACTGCTACCAGCAGAGGCTACAAAAGAGAACAACATTTTACTTCAAAGCATTTCAGCTTTGTAAACAAAGAGACACGGCCTCAGCCTAGCACCAAAGAAAGCAATTTATGTTAGCAGAAAGCCTGGAACAAATAATTAAAACACGAGACTAAACAAAAACATTCGTGGGTTTGCTGAAACAGCTTTGAAATGTAAACTCATTTTTTCTGTGTGTATTTATTTGCACTCTGCCTAAGGGTACCCTCTGAGAGCGTTGCTCCTCACTTACTCGTGGAAGCAGGTCGGCACTCCTCACCATGAAGCTGGCTCCACAGGCTCTTCATGCCCCAGAGGAGCAGGGATGGACCCCCACAACCTCCTGATGCCGCTACTTTAATCACAGTTACTCTAGTAAGTGGAAATTTTACATTTACGAGTATCACTGCCTTGCAGCATGTTTTATCTTAAGCACCCAGGTGAGGACTTGCAGCGGCAGAGCCGCCTTCCCTCAGCTCCTCTCCAAACCACGGATGCCGTTCCTTCTCCTCTGAGACTTGTGTTCCAGTTGTGCAGGGTTTCTGCTCAGCAGAACCCTCAAAACCTGCTTTGGAGGATACGCTCCATGTTCACACCTTCCATCGCACCTTGGTGGGCCAGGGATCACGACAAGGTGTGGTTGGGTCAGACGTTAGGGGCTGTTCAGCCTGGAGAAGAGAAGGCTTCGGGGTGACCCTTAGAGCAGCTGCCAGTACCTGAAGGGGGCTGCAGGAAGGATGGAGAGGGGCTTTTCACAAGGGTGTGTAGTGATAGGACAAGGGGGAATGGCTGTAAACTAAAAGAGGGCAGATTTAGCTTAGATATAAGGAAGAAATTCTTCCCCATGAGGGTGGTGAGGCCCTGGCCCAGGTTGCCCAGAGAAGCTGTGGCTGCCCCCTCCCTGGCAGTGTTCAAGGCCAGGTTGAATGGAGCTCTGAGCAACCTGGTCTGGTGGAAGGTGTCCCTGCTCATGGCAGGGGGGTTGGAACCAGATGATCTTTAAGGTCCCTTCCAACCCAAACCATTCTACGATTCTATGGTTACGCCACGAAGCTGACGGGATGCGGGGTCTGTGCCCAGCACGATGTGCAAGCACAGCTCCTGGCGCTCCGGGAGGGATCCAAAGCCGCTCAGCCCTGTCCCAGGGATAGTACCAGGTGGTTTGCGGCCGGCAGGACCGCTGCTCGCCCCGGCTTTGCCATCCCAGATGCCTTTTCCCTCCAGCTCTAAAGCAAAAGGCATCCTCTGTCAGCGCTGACGTCAAGGCGGCGGCCCCGTGTGCACTGGGTGGTTGCCTGGCGCCATCTCGAGGGGAGATACATATATATGTGTGTATATATATATACACGCACATACACACACACCCCCCCCGCCCTTACAGCAGAAGGGCAAAGATCTGCTCTAACACTCAGCCCTGGCGCAACGGGCTGGGCAAATCACACCGCGCTGCAGCCCCCGCGGCAGCCATTAGCGACATTTTTAATATAGGCATCAACAATATCCATTACTGTGGGATCACCCAGCTGCTTCAAAACGAACCCTATTCTGAACTGCCTTAGGATCAGTGCTTTTTACCAGCAGAGACATACCCATTTAACATCTAAATGTATTTAAAAAAAAATCATTTGGGGCAGTTTCCTGTCTCACAGTTGATGCGGATTAAATTCAGAAGTCAAAGTCCTTTTCTGTATGTGACAGAGCTGTGAAGCAGATTCTTCTTCTCTGGAGATCTTCAGGACGCGCCTGGACAAGGTCCTGTGCAGCCTGCTCTGGGTGACCCTGCTTCGGCAGGGGGTTGGACTGGATGACCCCCAGAGGTCCCTTCCAAGCCCTACCATTCTGCAATACATCATTTTTGCTATGAAGGGGTACAAAACCCTAGGGTAAGGAAGGCACAAGTGAGCGGCGACTCTGCCTAACCCTTCTCCTGTTCCAGCCCGCAGTTCCGAAGCCAACAAACCCACCGAGCAAGGCTGCAGGAGATCCCTCTTCTCCTAGGAGCTGTTTGTGATACAAGAGCGCTTACAGGAGGCAGACAGGCACATAGGATCCCGCAGAACCTGAGAACCCGACAGGGAATTACTAGCCAAGGCCAGTTTCCGTGTCCTTACTCAGGAACTTTGGCTGGCGTAGGGAAGTGGACGAGCCACCCGAGACCGACAGCCAGCCCTCCAGCCTGCCCAGGTCCTGCAGCCCTGCCGTAGTGTCCTGCTGTGCCACAGCCACCTCTTAAAATGAGCTCAGGGGTACTCAGCACAAGCTGTAGTCTGGTGTTCTCAGTGTAGGAACACCCTTGCAGTGCTGCAGGGTGTAAGGCTTACACCGGAATAGAGCTCTGCACCTTTTTACATACAGAGGAGGGGAGAGCAGGAAGAACAGAACCTCAGAAAAATCCATTTTGCAGAAGACACTTCACAGAAGAACACTTGAAGAGCTGTTTAGGACTCATGCTACCACTGCTCCATGTACCCCAGCAGCCAAGACTGTCTTCTGGCAGAGGACGAGTACCTGGAACCCAGAGCCAGCCCCATGGGGACACAGCAACCAGTGTTACTCACCACAGCGATTTTGCGGGGCTTAATTTTTATTGTCTAGTTAAGACTGTGAGCCTTGATGGAAAATTTTGGCTTCTACATTTCAGAAGTCAGGGCATAAACGTGTCTCCACAAGCGACAGCCGCGTCTAATACATCATTGTAACACGCACAATACCATTACTTAAGTCTTAACAAACAATTCTGAGAAAATGGGAGTGTTTTGTGGCAAAGCATCTCCCACTGGACTTTCCAGTCCACAACTAGCACTGATACACAGGAAGACGCTAAATTCTTAATGTCACCTCTGATCACACAGCAAGGAGGGAACTTCTCCTCAGTTGTCCAGCAAAAGGCTGGAACTCACAACTTTTCAGAAAAGGATTTCAGAAGTTTAAAAAACCACCCCAACAACCAGTGAATTTACACTTTCCTCCTCCTCTCAGCAGACTGATGGAATACAGTAGACGAGAGAACAGCCTCACGCCCTGAACTGCAATCCATGTGCAGGTATTTTGGGCTGGCCAGTGAGAGGCAAAGCGTGGCACCCACACCCCACCTCTTGTTGGCTGTCTCTGAATGACAGCATGGCTTCCCAACACCACCAGGTCGGGCCCATCGCAAAGCCGATGCAGCAGACTACTACCAGTCGACACAACAGGTCGCAGCTCCTCACACACTCCTTCTGTCAAGTAAGCGTGCAAAGTCATATCTAAGAAAGGAACAGACTTTTTGTGGTAGAACTCCATTTAATTATTTTCTGTATACAAATTAGGAGAACACACACACACAAAAAAATAATTATTCTATCAAACTGAAATAAGGCAAACCAGCACAAATCAATACTTCAAAACTACTACAAAGAAAGATTAAATGGCTATAGTGGTAAGACTCAAAAGCTTTTCAATTCCATTTTCTGCAAAATTGTACACGGTAGTATTCGCAGTGTGGACACAAATGCAGCCCTCAGTGGAAAAAGAAAAAATCCAGTGCAAAATAGTTTTAAACCCGCATATTATCTGAATGCAATGGAAGTAAATTCACATTTGAAGAGAGCCGTCACATCTTATTTTTATCTTTACTAACAAGATTATTGCACAAAAATAGTCAAGTGTTTTTTTCCCCACAAGCATTAATACTTTACAGCTTTAGTGATTCTAAAAGTGATGTCGTGAGGTTCCAACACTCGTTACTGCTCAAGCACTCCACATAAAACATACCGCTTCATACAAACAAAACGTGTTTATCCAATCAACTGATTCTTTCCTTCTCATGCATCAACCCTAAGAATAATGATTTTGCTGAACCAATTGGGCCTTGTGATTCCGTGGTGACCAGTTTTGATTTCTGCTGATGATGCATGAGAAAACTTCACAATCCAGGTAACCAAAAGGACAAAAATGCAATGAAATCTATTTCTCACTCAAGCAAGCTCCCTATACTCCATTATAAAAATAGGCTATCTATTGAGAATCGCACTGTATTCCTCACAGAACCAGATCTCAGAGCAGAACCATGCTTCAAGTAAGTTCACAGCTGCATAATAAAAAAGTACCATGATCTTTTGGCTAATTCGTCTTGCCCAGGTAGAGTTCTTGTAGTAGGCCAACTCAACCTAATGCAATTGACTTAACCCAAGATTCAAATTGCTCCATTGAAGCAAGTAAGGTAGAGTTCAGTTTTAAACTGTGGTCTAAGACTACAAGAAAAAAATTATTAAAACAGAATTAATTTAAAAAAACCCACAACCACACATTAAATCTCTTGGATAGACTTAAAACCGAGACACAGAAAGAGTCCAACAGTCATGTTGCAGACAGCCTGGAAAGCACTAGTTAGCATCGTTTTTTCAAAACGGTAAGATGAACAACAGAACAGGCATTACTAGCACCAAAGGAAACATGGTATTTCTCAATTTCTACCTAACCCCCACCTATAGAACACTTAGGTGTTAATGCCACCACCGATTCTAACACCCGAGACATCCAAATGCCAAGAACAGTATCAACGCTGCAGTCGGATATGCTCTGGGTGACCATACTACTACTTTCAAAATGCAGTGGGACTCAAAATCAGTGTGACAGCGTGACTACCAAGGTAGCTCAGTTAAAACATATTTCAGTTATTGCTTTATGCTTTTAATCAAGGTTATTCAATATAAGTATAAAAGATCAACAAAGTTAAATAGAAAATATGGCTCCATAGATGCTACTCATGGGATCAGAAATGCTTGGGGATTTTTACGATTCATTTTTCACAGCATTGAAGTTGTCCTGAATGGTAGGGCAAAAGGCTAGGACAGCTGGCCGCAGTCAGTAATGACAATCTTTTTGGAGGGCTTTCCACTCTTGGAACCAAAGCTCTCAATTTTTTTCACAACATCCATTCCTTCCTTCACGTGCCCAAAAACAACATGTTTTCCATCTAACCTGCAAGACAAATAAATCAAAACAGTTTTACTTGAAATAACACAAAGACTGAACCAAGCTGAGCTCAGTGAAGTGATGTTATCAGATCTTCACAGCTCTCACCTGCTGACCAACTCTACAGCAAGCGACACAAAATACTTCTAGCTGTGGCCCTTAGAAGCATTCTGTGGGATAGCAATCTTGCTACCCTCACAGCCCTTCCTCCCGCAAGTAGCACAAAACAATTTATTTTCCACTGTGAGTCAAGTAATTTGGAAATCAGGAAAAAAAAAAAAGCACCAAGCAAACATCAACTCACAAACCAAAATCCACCCTAAGAAAACCCCAAACCCTCCGCATTCAAGCATCAATTCGTTGGGGCAATACGTAGGGCTGAGAACCTACCAGTCAGTTTTTGCAGTGCAAATGAAGAACTGAGATCCATTTGTATTGGGTCCCGCGTTGGCCATTGAAAGAACCCCTAGAAGAACAGCAGCTCATTAGATTGGTGTAACAAGTATGCAGCGGAGAAGACAATTTTGCTATGCACACTTAAACTAAAGGTGGACAGACAGAAGATGTGATGGTCTCACGCTGTCTCCGAACGATTTCTAACGCTTACTTCTTGTCCTGGACTATTCCCTCCAGCCCAGCCTCCCTCTTTCCACAGCAAGAATGTTAGTAATGTAGTTAGTTGTACATCAGGTAACCTCTACTGTGGTTCAACAGCAGCATTAGTTTCCTGGGATGGGGAAGTAACAATCAAAAAAAGACTATGGAATTCAATCAGATGTTCTTATGTATGGCTTTTCCTTTACTTTTTCTGGATCTAATCTGAGCTTAAAAGGACATGCCTGTGTTGTCTACTAAGTAAGAAATCCCAGGTCCCTTTGTTTCACTTCTGCGGTTATCATCTAAGTACAAACTGAAGTATATGACTTACAAAAGAGGAAAATAAAAGCAGTAGTTCTACCTTTGTAGTATTTGTAAGTAAAATACAAAAAATCCCACGCTTCATTTAGCACAGTCCCTTTTATAGTAAGAGTAAGGGTGGCAATGCCACCCGTTAGAGGCTGACTTACATATGCACAGCAGCCTACACCAATAAGCACATGCCACGCACGATGCATTGTTAAACTTTAATGTTCCTGTAATAACCAAGTGCCCCACACATCTAAAAAACCTTATTTTTTAAAAATACATCTCGATAAACAATGCTTCATTACAGGTTAGAGTTATCAGAAGGTAGAAAGAATATGTTTATTTACCAGGTCCTACGTGCTTAAGTGTGAAATTTTCATCTGGAAATCTACTGCCATAAATGGATTTTCCACCAGTTCCATTATGATTTGTAAAGTCACCACCCTGAAACAGAAATGGCAAAGAGTATGGTCACATGAGGATTTAAAACCACGCAACTAGATGAAGATACAACCAAGCTAAAAGTAAATTTCTGCTCGAGGTACTGCTCATGTTCTCCAAATGACAGCCATAACTCCAACAAACATCTGTCTGTTACCAGCACATCCAAAAGTGATGCAACAAATAGCAGTAATGTTAAGAAACACCTCAAAGGCCTCACAACAAAATCACCCAGATTCATTACCATAGGCAAGACCTGAGAACTTCTCCCCCTCCCCCCTTCTTCCTTTCTCCCAACAGGTATAAACACTGCTCAGGATCTCCATTATTACTACTGGCTATTTCTATGTTCTGTTGTTTAAGTGTTACATCTGAGCTATTTTAAACTTCCCTCAGTGACGCGCTGCTTGCTGCGATAGACATGACCACCTTTCTCAGGTTAGACACACGAAACCTGACAAACAAAAAAAACCCCACCCACAGCTACTCCACCCATGCGGGTAAAGAACACCTACCAAACCAGTATTTCAGGTAATATTCATCCTCCCGTTCTTACCTTGAGCAATCTGTCACAGATGGGTGTTACAGCCCTCCTGCGCAGTCCCAGAAGCATGCTCTGCATGCTGCATGCCACCCGGAGGCACCTGAACTGCCAGGTCCTGGGTGTGATGACCTCCAATTAGGCTATACCAATTGCCTGAATCACGTTAACACTCCACCTCAACAAGTGGAACGGCCTCCACTGTTTCCTCTCACTTTAAAATATGCGAAACCTATGACAGTATTTCCACTGTGGTATTGACTTCCAAGTAATTCCTAAACATTAATTCATCACCTCGACGTATCACAGAATCAGCCACCTTGTATCCTCATTTCAGGTCCATTTGTGGGGACAAAACAGGGAGGCAAAGAGGACTGACTTACACAGAACTCCATAAATTAGTGGTAGAACTGAGAGTAGGATTTCTATTTTTCCTTATATTTACTTATTTCTGAGCCTAGCAAGACTTTTAAACTTTGTCCCTTTGCCAGTACCATAAAACCTTAGTTTTCATTTGAAACGAAAGAAAACAGGTCCTTTACAGCACACTTGTCCCCTTTCTCTTAGTAGAAAGGTCCTAAGATTAGGGCCTCTTGTTCCACTAGCTGTATTTTTCACTTAGAAAGGAAGTGCTAATAGGGGACCACCACAGTCATCAGTTCATAAATAAAGCACTCTTACTATGACCTTCACCCCAAGTTGTTTACAAACCCATTCTACAATGCAGCACTGTTGAAGCCTAGCTTCTTCTAAGGGAGGGGAGGACCACCAGGAATCACCACAGCACAGAAATCCTGCTCATCTGCCAAGCGCAGCAGAAAGAAGGCTTTCAAAAAGGCTTTTTCTGTTTTTGTTTTGTTTGTTGTTCTTGCTGCTGTTTGTTTAAGAAAAAAATGCTGATGTGCATGGACTTCAATTCTGAATTTTGAACTATTCCTCCTTTAAATCAAAACAAAATCCATTTCAGGTGTGTCATCCCAAAAATCTACCCCAACCAATGGTTCTGGTTTCTCTTTTCCCCTCCATATTAAGGAGACGTTCAGGGAAAAAAAAAAATTAAAAACACTTTCTCTGTTGTGAGCAGATTATTCTACTAGGAATAAAGAATGGACACGCTGTTTCCTTAGCTCACTTAGAACACAAGGTTGATTGTCCTACTCACAAATGCTTCTCCCAAGCAAGTGCCATTTTGCCAGACGTGCCCCGCACTGAAGTACTCTGCTATACAGAAGCAGAAAGCCTTAACCCACGTTTTTGTAAGACCGTCTACACATAGTTTACATTTATTTGTACAAAAGATGTACTAAGCAATAGCCATAGCAAAAAAGATCAGAAATGCAAGGCACACTCTCACTTCTTTATTCTGCAGTTAGCAAAGGTTAGAGCAGAGCCACTTAAAACGTTACTACTAGCCTAACTGGTTCTAAAAATATATGAATAATGTACAAATAAATTTAATAGCAAAAGTAAAAAAAACCACATTACCTGGCACATAAATGAAGGAATCACTCTGTGAAATGTGGATCCTTTATATCCAAATCCTTTTTCACCAGTACAAAGAGCTCTAAAGTTTTCTGTGAAAACAAAGCATGAAGTATTATGTTGCCATATATGATATGCAATATAATCAAACACAACTAGATTAACTATGTCCCAAGTTTATACACTTCAAAAATTTCACAGTATCTTTAAGGTATTATTGATTTCTCAATTGCTTCTATCCTTCAAAAAAACCCTGTTATAAAGCTAAGGAAACAAAGCTTGTTCAGCCTCAGAACAGGGTACAAACACAACCCTTTTCAGTCTCATCTCCTTTTTATTTTTGCTGTTGTCTCAACTCCAACCCCCACACCTCCCCAAACCCACCACTCTATAACCAAAGGTTTCATTTCTGACTTTTATGCCTTTGTTATCTATAGCAATTGTGAAGATTATAGTTTATTGGTTTTTTTTAAGGATATTCATCTACTGGGAACTGAAAGAAAAGTAGAAGTTTTTCAGAACCACTAAATAAGCAGATGAGGAAGGAAGCACGTGACAAAACACAAAAACTTTGTAACACGAGTGCACTAATCGGCTAGCAACCAGGAAAACAAAACCCAATACGCTCTTTGGGAACTCTAAGAGATGCCATGCCTTTGCTTTACCCTTTCCCATTTGCTTTGGGGTTTGTTTTTAATGCAAGCTAATGTGTTTTTAAACATATTTATTCACTACTGATAACTCAACATATGGATTGCACTGTCTTGGTGCAAATTACAAAATGAAATTATTTGGAACAACAACAAATGTTAACTCCTCACTATCACTGTGAACAGGGGCATAGTTTCCAAAAGGTAAAAGAATATTCTTTTTCCTGCAAATTGCAATCTAAACCTCAAATATTTAAGTATGAAATTCTGGAGATGCTGCCTTACCTGCTGTCTTTGGAACCACATCTGCTTTCAGCTGTTAAAGAAAAAGAAACAAACAAATTAGTAAGTCAGCTTTTTCATACATAGAGAAACTTCTACATGGGAGGCTGGTACAACTGAACCCTCTTCCCAAGGTGATGAGCTTTCCAAAATCACAATACACCCAAAATTCCAAGAATACCTTAGGACTTTGTAAGCATTTGGCTAGTAATTAAAAATATCCCCTCAATGCAAAATATCCCCTCAAAAGGCCAGTCATTAAAGAGGAACTTGAGCACTGTCTAATGATTTTGATTAATTGACACAAGAACCTAGCAATAACTAAGAAGAATCTTTATGATGGACCCCAAGGATCAAAGCCAGTTTGAATACAACTGGAGATATCAAAGCCTCCCCAGAACAGAGCCATCTGTTGAAATCCACAGAGAAGGCAAAGAAAACAAGAACAGAAACCGTGTATCAAAATTGACCCAAGATGTTACATACACATTTGTTAAGAATAAAAATTTCTGATTTTGATTAGTGTGCATCTTTTCACTAATCTTAAAACTGTAGAGTATTGTAATTGCCTACAAAAAAGTGACATAAAAGCAGCCATACCAGGTCAGACCAAAGTTTTATCTAGCCACACATCCTGACAGCGGCCAGCAGCAGACACCTAGAAGCAGTATGGCTGTGGCAAGAATTCCATGCTCCTTCCCTAGGATGCTCTCCTCTGATGCCTGTAATTTGCAGACAAATCTCACCAAACTTTCAAAGATTCAAGGTGATGCTGCAACGCATTCAGATTTTCTGTAAATTAGGCACACTACAAAATCTTTAATATAGAAATGAAATGCCGTCATAAGAAATATAGGAACGTTAATGCTTTTTTTATAATACCATCCAGCTTATTGAATCTCGCTGACAAATAAGCAACTTGCATGGCCATATTTTTACCCATTACTCCTTCAAATGCTGCCTCCTGAGAACACATGAGCTGGCAGTGTCCAATTAATTTACAGGCTGACACTTTCAATCAGTGAAAATGAATTGGGCTCTAGCATCAAGGGAAACCCTTTTAGAGAGAACCCTTATGAGCTACATTTAAAAAAAACCAGAACTATGGATACAGACCCAACATGGGTGCTGGAGGCTGAAGGCCACACCGAATTCCCTCAGAAGGGAGCGATTGGGAAGGGCAGCGTTCCCTCTCCAGCGTGCGGTTCTGGAGCACAGCCCTCAACCCTCCCCACACACCACGCATTAATTCAGAGGCACGTGCCCGGCCCCGGCACACGCAGTACGCCGCAATGAAAGTCTCAGCGCTTGTCGCGCTTTATTGTCAGGGCAGAGCGTACCGCAGTCGTCTGGTTCAAGGCCTTCTTTGAACGGCTGAGTAAGGGGACCTTATAAATGCCTACAAATATCTGAAGGGTGGGTGTCAGAAGGACGGGGCCAGACTCTTTCCAGTGGTGTCCAGAGATAGGACAAGGGGCAACAGGCACAAACTGAAGCAGAGGAAGTTCCAACTGAACATGAGGAAGAACGTCTTCCCTCTGAGGGTGACGGAGCCCTGGCCCAGGCTGCCCAGGGAGGTTGTGGAGTCTCCTTCTCTGGAGATATTCAAGACCCGCCTGGACGCGGTCCTGTGCAGCCTGC
>Ga0065711_1046702_pt1 | contig 12743 bp, 9 predicted proteins | sample Hoacrofraction12_FD_59098 | JGI IMG/M metagenome (GOLD analysis project Ga0065711, IMG submission 59098) | Hoatzin crop microbial communities from Cojedes, Venezuela - Epithelial fraction 12 v2 (version 2) | ecosystem: Host-associated > Birds > Digestive system > Esophagus > Crop | place...
GCGAGAAGGGCCGCGGCCTCGGGCGGGGCGGGGAGGGCCGGGCCGGCTGCTCCTCCGAAGGCGCCCGTCGCTGCGGGCAGGCCGCGGCCGCGCTCCGTTCCGCTTCTGGCGGTAACATCTGTACCTCCGCCCGCGTCGCCGAGCCGAAATAGTGACACTGACGGTTGTGGTTGATTTATTTAACTCGTGGAGGCAGTTTAAAAATAAATTTAAACATGCTTACAAGGTCACCTTTCCCCGCTTACTGAGCTTCTGAAGTACTTTTTCTCTTGGGCTTTTTTTTTCCGTTTGCGAAAAAATTCGGAAAGCCCCGAAGCACGCCGGGAGGGGACTGGAGGTCGCGGAGCCCAGACCCCTGCCATCCCACGCCCCGCTGCCTGCCCTGCCCCAAGCCCCCCAGCACCTCCCGCAGCGCTCCTCCCTCGACTCCAGGCTCCCGCCACATCAGGACAGCAGCCGGTCCCCAACACAAAAACCGGTTACACTGCACAAACGCCTGGTAAGCGCCTGGTTTACTCAGCACTGTTTCTGTGCGAGTAATGACAGATAATACTGGAATCGGCACTTACAACACAATCAAGCTTTATTTTGGATGTTAATATTAACATTTTTAGAAAATGGAATCAAAGGCTGGCCATAAAAAAAGATATTAATAACTAAGTACCAGCAAAGTCATGTCTTTTTTTTCTTATTCTTTACTTTCTTCCTGGAGAACATGGCATGCTTCATAGCTGATCTTTTACAGATCCCCAGCTTTATCCTCTTAAGAGTTTTCTGCCTTTGCTTTTTGTCAGCTCTGTAAAGCAAAAAAGGAACATGCAGGTTAGAATCACATCAAACATCTACATTCGCTGGCATTTTAAATAATCTGTACACATAAGTGCATGACCTCAGAAGTACGGTCACAAAAACCACAAGGAACATTCCACCACACAATGTTACGACATTTAATCTTCCCAAAGCAGTCTGTCCACTTTACTGCCATTGATTACTTTTTGTGAATGTACTTATTCAGCACTTACCTTTAAACAGATGTATAAAACTTATGAAATGCCACTCACCAAGTATAAAAAAGCACATACAGACTTTCGTGCTCAATATATAACGCATGAATATATAATAGAAAGGCTTAGAAGAAAGTACACAAACAACATTATAAAGACTCCTGCAAGTAACACAGGACCTAAATAAAACTAGCAAGGGAATTGTTTTCCGTCTCCGACAAAGGACATATTTCGTAACACAAAACACTGAATTATTTTAACAAATAAAACATATAGATGTTTTTACTAGAAAAAGAAACCTAAGTTATCTTCTGCAGTAAATCAGCAAAAGAAATAATTGATTGCCTGAAAGGACTAAACCATTCCACTACAATGAACAGAATAATATCTTACTTGACAGACGAAACAGATGAGGTTTAATGAATTTCTTTTAGTACCTTTTTATTTTCTTAAGCGAAGAAAAAAACATTAAAGGATGGGATTTTTAAAAGATATACGTAAAATGAAATACTGCTACCTTTTAGCACTAATACTCCATACCTGAACTCTGATAACTGTCATGGCAGGACATGAAGCAATCCACCTGCGGTCCCCTACCATCCCGCGGGCATCTGGTGAACCTCTTGATGCTGATCCCAGAGATCACCTATCTGCATCCCACCACGCACCAGAGGTACATCTTTTCGGAGGGAAGATTTGCATTTCCACTGCTACAGCCAGTTAACTCGAGAATCACAAACCAACCCACGCACTCTGGACAGGAAGTTACAAAAGTGTGGGCCAGCTATCCTGAACTGCAAAGACTCCACCAAGTGATGGATCATCTCTTAGCAAATCCCCTTTCCTCTTTTCAGTTAGCTCCATCTGAAGACCATCACACGTAATTTTTTCTGTCTTTTGATACATACAAGTATGTGCTTGCGTATGTTACAGAAGCACCATCACGGCAGAATAAAAGCACTTAACGTGACCCTCATTAATACAGATCTTAGACGGTGGAGATTTAGAACATCCTACAGAGAGCACCTGAAATACCGGCAAGAAAAAAGAAAAAGATGCCACAACAAAGCAAAATAGACATGAAGCAATAAAACCAGCGTAGTGACTCTTATCTCTGCCCTTTCATGCGGAATCCGGAGACGGTAAAAGTGTTTCATTACTTTAATTTTGCATCTTCTTGACAAAGCTGTCCCATGCACCATTCACCAGGTTTGGGATCCATATAAATTAGTTTTGAAAGAAAAAAATACAGTTAAGGAATTGGGAACCACAGTAAGTGCCCTGCCTGTTTTTTATCATATCTTTCTCCAGTGTATAGTTCCCAGCAACACAGCAAGTGGACAACCGTGAAAGCTACTGACAGCACTCAAAGCCAAAAATTATGTCTTTCTAAACCATAGAATCATAGAATAGTGTGGGCTGGAAAGGACCTTTAAAGGTCATCTAGTCCAACCATCCTGCAATGAGCAGGGACATCTTTAACTAGCCTAGGTTGCTCAGAGCCCCATCCAACCTGACCTTGAATGTTTCTAGGGCTGGGGCATCTACCATCTCTCAAGGCAACCCGTTCCAGTGTTTCACCACCCTCATTGTAAAGAATTTCTTCCTTACATCTAGTCTACATCTACCCTCTTTTAGCTTACAACCATTACCCCTTGTCCTATTGCAACAAGCTCTGCTAAACAGTCTGTCCCCATCTTTCTTATAAGCCTCCCTTCAGGTACTGAAAGGCCACAATCAGGTCTCCCTGCAGCCTTCTCTTCTCCAGGCTGAACAGCCCCAACTCTCTCAGCCTGTCCTCCCAGGAGAGGTGCTCTCTGACCACTGTTGTGGCCCTCCTCTGGACCCACTCCAACAGGTCCATGTCTTTCCATGAAAAAATATCTAATCTTGTCTGAATGCCATCTTTTATTATATTAGTGCAATATCACACTTACTGGCAAGCTGTTCTGGTGCAGGGGAGGCTGGGACAGGTGCTGCGTTTGTGACCTGCCTTCCCACAGATGAAACAGCCAGCATCCGTCTTCTCACAAGTGTGGTTTTGAAGAGCGCAGCAGTTGCAATTGTTACAGTGAAACCAAGCTGCAAAATAAGTAACATTATTTATGATCTTCAACAGGTTTAGAATGATAGTTCTGAGCCTAAGCTTTAAATACAGGCTACATTACCAGGTTTTTAGTTTTGTTTTAGTTTTGCAGACATGGGCGTAGTCAGTTTCTGGTGCCTTCTCACATTTCATAAGGCAGCCAGGTACTTCTTCATTACACATACCATGTAACTATTTCAATATAACTGCATTATTTTGCCATTAGAACTATTATACTGTACATGATCTTAAGATGAAAAACAGTCCAGATGTTAAAATGGACTTACAAATATCAATTTCTGTATTGGTAACAAAAATGATTACTTCAGCTATTTAAACACAGCTACCAATACAACTGCCTTTGTGTATGAAACACAGCTTGATCGTGCCCTCACAAACATTCTGGTAATTGTCCATTTGTTTATAAAATTCTAATGAAAAAGTTCACAAAATCAGGAAACACTTATATGACAAATCAAAATTATCTTACGTTTTCTCACAACAAATATGGGAAAAAATGGGATTTACTACACCTTGACAATTTATCAAATCTCCACACAGTGCAAATATACCCAAGTTATCGAATGTCAACTCATGTAGAATTGAGATTTTTCCTTTACTCCGTGTCTTCTGAACGATTACATTTTATTTCTTTTACAGAGTATTTTCGATTCTGGTTTGTCATCTCAGTTTCTTTCAACTAGAGCTTAAACAATAAATGTACTTCTATTTAGAAAAGTCTTCTTCTGTACTTACAGGGTTTTACACATTTTTTGCAAAGAACACAATGCTTCCATTGTCTACCATCCTACAAAAGATGGATAAATGCATTATTTGTTTGTTTAAAAAAAGCACTGCTTCTATTTTAAAACTAAACTATTAATGTATGGTCCCCATTATTTACAGAAACAGGTCCTCTGTAGGAAGGACTGTAACTTAAAAACGACAGTCCTGAGAATCGGTGACAACCGCAGCAAAATGGCTCCACTTGGAAGCTGGCGAGTTCTACCACTTCACAAACATAGGAAACGTGCCAACAGACAGACCACTGACAGATATGGTATGGTGTAAATGGCAGGTAGCACACTTCTCCTGTCCTCTTTTCCCCACAAAGGAATCAGGGAAACAAATCAATGCCCAATGGGTTACGAATTATGTCCTGTAAAGTTAATATTAAGTCTACAAAACCAGACTGTCTGGGGTTTCGCAAGAAAATCAATTTCAGAATAGGGTTTTACCAGAAAAAAAATTACAGAAGTTACTACGTGACTACTGCTAAAAATCTATCCAGAAAGAAGTCAAAATACTTACTTTTGATGTACATGAATTGCATATCTCACAGTGCTGGTTACCAGAACTAACATACCGCTGACACAGAGCACAAAACCTGGAAAAAAACGAATATACATGTATTGGTCCACTATTTGCTCAAGAAGCAATATACATGAATTTTACACAAGCTCAACAATAAATATACGGATTGCAAAATCACTTTGCTAAATTAACAATGATGGTTTTGATGCATAAAATCACCACTTAGGTCCAGAGCCTCATAATCATTTAGACACTGTAGATCCAAATAGTAAAATTCAAGTGCTTGAATTCAAATTAGCAACACTATCAGCAGTAAATCAAACCAAATCCATTCCTTTGTCCTTGATGCTTCTCTTAGTGTTCATTTTACCAACTACTGTCTCAACCAAGCTGATTATCAGGGACAGCTGTAAATCTCTGCCTCTCGCAGGCGTCCACAACACTTCCTATGGACCAGCTGAGGAATCTCATCATTCCACTCCAGAAAATGTAAACACATTGTTTATAGAACGTGCGACCTCAGAATGAGACCGAGAAACGTGCTCCTGAGCCTGCCATTCAAAAGTTAGGCATGACAATACTGAACAGCACCATCCCAAGTTCCTTTGGAGACTTCAGGCCCTCATTAAGAACAAGACCACTCTTTCAGTCAGTTGAGCATTAACACATCTTACCTATAACCCTCTTCTACAGGAAGTACAATCTTACTTGGGGTGAGGTTCGTGAAGATGCGGACAGGGGACTGTCTACGACCTGTCTTGCCATGTTTATAAAGTGCATGATTATCATAGTCCACCTAGAAAAATGAAACCATAGAAAAAGAGTCTCAAACTGAATGCTAAGCACAGACAGAACTATTTACATGATTATTATCTTTATATGTGCCTTATGAAATTTTCTTTTTTATATAAAAGACTCTAACCCCAAAATAGATTACAAATTCTACAACATGTATTTTGCCGCATTTATTTTTAAATTGTGCAACCACAGTATCAGGCAAGACTCAAGAAACTAAGTTCCCAATGCTACAATAATCCTATTTTACTTACCCCTTTTTGCTCTTTTGCACAGGATATCTGAGATAATATTGCAGCTGTTTGTTCTACAAATGAGCAACCCATTAAAAAAACCAGAGCTATACCTTTGGGTCTATCTGGTGGTACGTGTTGACATGCATCTTAACCTATCTCAGAATAATTATGAAGTTGCAAATCCAATCAACGCTGCTTTCCGCAGCGCTGCCTTCAGCGACTTGTCACAAAAATCTCTGAACACTAGCAGCAATGCAGACTCTAGCCTAGCACGAGTTTCCAATTTTCTTCCACAAATTTCCATTCTACAAGATACAAGCATTTTGTCCAGAACATTACGCAGAGCTGTTACATGAGTACATAAAACTTGAACATCATGAATAGCCACACTGGTCTCTCAAAAGTCACTGATGTACAGGTTCTTAAACAACCTACAGAATGGATACAATATAGAAGTTGATGCCAGATTACTGCTTTATCACTGACAACTTCATTTTTTACTTAAACTCAAAGAAATTCCATTGCTGTAATCCTACTCTGGTCCCAGCAGTTTTGGAAATTAAAGACCTTACTTTTTTTTTTTTGACAAGGGCTGCGGATTACCCACCAAGCTACTGACATTTCAACATCTGGGAAAACTGAAACACTCTTCTTCAAGTTCTCTCTCATCTCTGCAATATACACCTGTCCAAATTAGTGCAAATTGTGTCACACTGAAAACCTGGTAGAAAAAATGAGTGAATGGACAGACGAGTTAAAGGTACGTAACAAACTGTAGGAGTGTGACAAAGTTATCGAGGGTGTTACTAATAAATACAAATATAGAATCTGAGGTTCACATGATGAGCACCACAGGGTTTGCAGTGCCGCCAATACAGTCAAAACTGAAGTTCAAGAAGGTGGCCCATTTACAGACAAGTGCTACCATTGCATCTGCTTTCATTCATATTCCTGCTCACAATGCACATGACTGAAATTTAGCAGATTCACTGGGTTCAGTTCTACCTGGTAATCCATCATACTGAAGCTTGGGAAAAATTCCAGAATACGAGACTCAAAGAAGTACGGAAATATCCAGAACATGGGCATCTCTTGGTTGTTATGACCTAGTAGTAAAAAGACTTAGATGTACATTAAAGCAAAACAAGGTACACGAAGCATGAAAAATGTACAGCAAATACATAAACATGTAGATGTTTGCCATGCTGGGCATAAAAACTAGTTCCTTTAGGTGACAGAAAGTTTTGCTATATTTTACATATGCGGAGCTGCAAGCTCCACTTAACTAATAACTCCTGTCACCTGCCCACGTTGGTAAGAAATGGTATTGGTTTGATGGCTTATTCTTCTCTACCTTTAAAGTCGATTTTAATTGCAAAGTAGATTTTTAAACAGTTTGTAAAAATTTTTAAGAGAGACTTACAGAACTGGGTATTACTAAAGTAAAACTATCGGGTATTATTAAACTAAAAGTATCAGGAGAGTGTATTAGATACATAGTAGTTCATCTTTAGATCTTATAACACAAGTGTGTTCACACTCACTTGAGTAGCAAGAATCATAGACTTTTAAGTAGGTATTTTTTTCTTACAGTGATGTTACAACTCAAGCCCCCCATCTGGCTGTAATACATACCTTCTTTTTCTGTCTTCTTCCACACTGCCATCAGTTTTTTAAAACTAGAAGCCAGTGCTTCCACTAAACCTCCAAATGGGGGATCAGTTACCATAATGACTCTTTCACCATTGTCTTGACACAAGAATTTCCTGCAAGTTTCACGTGCAGCCTGTAAGAAACAGAGGTTAATTTCCAGAAATATGGATTCAAGAACTACAAAAATATTGTGCTTGGCAATCAAGTAATTATTTTAGAAGTTTCAACTTTGACCATTTCCTCTTGTGGAGATCAATTTCCTCTTGTGTAGCATTTAAAAAAAAATCCACCCACCCTAGATTTGAACCACTGAAAACAAGTGCCCTGCTCAGTTACAGGTAACGTATCAATGGTAGATGCAGTTCAAGCTTACTAAGATAGTCTTCTTCCTAAGGGTACTAAATTTAACCTTGAAAAAAGATGTTATTCATCGCAAGAAAGCAAAGTTCAGGCTCAGAATACATTTTATTCATGCTCTTTACCTTTAGTTTTAGTCTGTAAAGCATTATCAAAGTAATGGGAAAAAATTCAGTCCACTCAAAACCAATTCAATCCATATGGTTATAAAAATACATAGTGTTCAAATTTTAGCAATCCAACCTGGGGTCCATCATTAAAGGAAATGTAGAAAGTTATGTACTCCCTGCCACCTTGCAGTGTTCTCTCACTATTACTTAAGATTCTATTGCATTCCAAAACCAGATTTTTAACACTAATACGCATTCAAAAGTGCTGCAACTCAGTCCTTGAATACACTGCAATACAGTGCCATTACAGGTGTCACCTTCTCACACCTTGAAAAGAACACTACAGTGTTTACAAATGCAGGTGAACAGTCTTTTGTTTTAATGGAAAAATACAAAACGTGAATACAATAACGGATAAAAAAATTCAAAAAGGCAAGGCTTTCAGACCAGTCTCCCAGTTCATTCTAGACAATTCTTTTCATTTTCAAGATCCCATTCAACATTAGGCTCCAGAACAGAAAAAAATCTGAAAATTATCTAGATAGTGTGAAAGGTACTACAATAAATGTTTATGCAGATCAGTGGTGGCTTACTAGTAACAGCAGGGGAAGAGCGAGTGAGTATACTCTTGGGATAAATGTTTGAAATTTGTATTTGGAATTGAATTACTCCATGAGATTCTGTACAAAGTTACAATAAATGTCCTACTGCAGCTGCAGGTTTCCTAATGAACTCAAAATTAAACACTTACTGTGACATTTAAAAAGAAACAAGAAAATCAGCATTTTTTTTTAACCATGACACTAATTCAACCTCATTTTCTGACAACAAGATTAACCTTCCGTCTTGCTCGCCTGGAATAAGGCAGGAAAGCCTCCTCTCCCCTCCCACCTCAAGTACTAGTGAAGAAGTCCCACTAATTCAACCTCATTTTCTGACAACAAGATTAACCTTCCGTCTTGCTCGCCTGGAGTAAGGCAGGAAAGCCTCCTCTCCCCTCCCACCTCAAGTACCAGTGAAGAAGTCCCATGGCATCCATTGGGCTTGTTAAAAGCTGGAAATAAAATAATTCTGTTGTAGCAACACAAGAACAGGCCTAAGGAATGCTTATATAAAGTGACAACTCACACCAAGCTGTCATTCTAATAAAAGCAGCAGTTAAGGTGTGTAAGTAACATTAATTAGCATAAATTTAATAGGCAACTTTATCTTTGAATCGAGTGGGAGACAACTACTGAAGAGGCATTGTTATTCTTTAATTTCCACTACTGTTGACCATTTTTGTCTCATGATAGTTGTTTTCTACTACACTAACCATGCCTTTCTTACAAAATTCTGCATCAATAACATGTACTTCTTTACAAAGCACTGAAGAAATACTCGGCCTTACCTCTCCACCAAAAAAATAATCATTAAACATGTTGTAGTGGCAGAATTCATCTTCTGTGTAAAACTGTGAATACCTGTAAAATAAGTTTTAAGTAGTAGAAAAACATAAACAACTTCTTGCCCACCCTAAGGGGCATTTACAGAGAAAATGAGGCCTTAAGAAAAACAACATCTTTGGATTCTGATTACTGACAATACAGACCAATACTGGGAATTATTAATTACTTTTCTCATAAACTGGATATCATTTATGTATGTGTGCAGGAACAGAGATGCAGAGACAGGAAAGGGAAAACAGCCACCAATTTATCTTTTAAAGCAGTAAGAACACAAATCTTTGTACGTACTTTTCAGACAGATCTTTGTACGTACTTTTCAGACAGATGAACATTTAACAAAACCTACCTGAAATCAATATCTAGCAGAAGGCTTCTAACCCTGAAATCTTCTTCTTGTGATGCTTTTGACTGGATCATCTCATGAAGCCTGAAGTATAATTGGAGCAAAGAAATTTAACGTGTAATCATAGGCTTCAGAAATTATCTTGCAAGACAAGAATGCCTGATACTTTACTAAACCCAAAACCAAACAGATAGAGAAAATCAAGTAATCTGAAATTGGAGGATTCCATTTAGCTAATCTTCAAAGTCAGAAAAATCTGTTAGTCTTAAAAGATGAAAAGTCAGTGGAGCCTACTGGATCACCATGAACAAAAAAAAACAAAACACAAGCAAAGAAACTCTTTGTCACTTCTACAAGAAACAAAGCAAGACATTTAAAGTGTTTGTATGTTATCTGCAGTGCAGCGAGGCTTCTCCTGTATATTATGAGCTCAAAGTAAGAACCCACTAGATGCTTGCATAATCTCAACCAATTAAAGCACAGTGAACCTCTTATTATGGGAGAATTTTTGATTACTTAAATATTAGTAAGCTGCACAATTTTGAGACAAAAATATTATTTGAAAGCATAACAATTCTCACTGGTGTACCTGGGTGTTCCAACAGAAAGCACTCGTCTGAATCCTAAATCAGTAATAAGATCCAGTAGGAACCGGCAACTTCTCTCGGCAAATAAATACTGTGCATTTGTTTTTTTATTCTCCAGTGGATAAAGAAGTTGACTGGGACTTTTCAGCTGGGCAGTGGAGATATCACACAGGAACTGGTGAGCCGAGTGTTCTTCCCATTCATCTGGCAATAGCAATTGCTGGCATTCCTGGCAAAACCTCCTCTTTGATAAGGGCAACAGAACAAAATTCTTGTACCTTTAAATACAAAAGACAACAGGCAACAAACTTTGAAAAAACCTCTATAAAAGATGTGAAAGAGAGCTATGAAGGAGGTTTCACATTTTGTAAGAGTTCAATTTAAACAGGCAATGTAGTTTAAGCTGCTCTTGCAAAACTCCACTGTCTCTAGGTTAACAAAAAAAATATTCAAAGGAGACTTTGAAAAAGCCTCCCCTGAAAGCAAGCATATAATACGCTGGCCAAATATATTGAGAGTCCCCATAAAATAACTGGATTAGAGGAAGGCTCCATATCAACTAGCAGCAAGCAGTCCTGTACGTTTACACACGAAACTCAGACATTATTTGTTACCGTATTACCTTTGCTTCTTTTCACAATGTTAAGCCTATTACTTTTGCACGCTAAAGGCAGGAACAATTTTTGGAACTGAAACTGCTATTAACCTGTTGTTAGCACATTATGAGCACTAACGTAAGAACTACTATACACATATACAAAAAAAAACCCCAAAACCGCCCAAAAACCCCAAGGGACACAGTTCCTGGGACTGTACCATGTAAAATACCATGCTCTCATTAGACATTTCATGCTATTTTCCTGTTGCAGCCAACCAGTTCTTATTTTTCCAAATCCCTCTGGCATGTTTCCATATTCAAAAGAATCCTGAAAATATTATCTCTACGTTCTGATTACCTAAACTAGTACTACTTGATTTTTACTGAAGAAAATTTACATAACAATACCTTTCCACATTCTGTCTGTGTGTAAAAGAAGGTTGATGATTTCTATTATACTCTTCACGTGCTGCAAGCCTAGTTGTTGACACCTGTAAAATGTATGTACATAAAAAGTTACAAAACAAACAGATACCACTCTGTATTGTACACTAAATCTCAATATTAAACAATAAAGGTGCATCAAAGGGCTCATGCTTTAGTTACTCTGCATAGAAAAATAATCACATTCTTTGGATTGTTTCAGAAGAAAAAGAATGACTGCAGCACGGAGGCATGCTGCATAACAACACAAGTCACTCGTGAATTTAAACTGTGCAAAAAATAAATAGAAGCATTTCATTCTTCTACCACACATAATACTCACAGAAAAACTCAAAACATGATTATGGTGAAGACTGAAAGAGGTATACTTTCCATTAATGCATGCCAGCAGTTGCATTCCCTCTGAAGAACTATGACCTGACTCTGCACAACTGATGACAGCAGAAACGTTGCCCAAGTCTTTTGTGTGTGATTATTTTAAAAGCATGAGAGCTCTTCTCTGAGTCTTCTACTTTGTTTCCACAAAACATACTTACTGGTTTCACAGTTAACAGAGTTTAAAGACATTTGCGCAAAACTTACAGCACTGATTTGTTTAAAGAGGGAGACGGTAAAATTCCGTAGAACAAAAGATGCCATGCTACAAGTCACATTCAAAATGAAATTTCACCAGGAACACTATTTAAATCTATGCAACCGAGTAATTAACCATGTCATTTTCTCTTTATGCAACTTTTCAGTAGTAACGAGCACAGCAATGAAATGCTTACAAACCCAATTAAATTCCACCCTGCCACCCCGCTGAGGACAACGACCACAACACAAGACACTCATTTAGGAAACAGAGAAAGTGACACAAAATGTAGTGGACAAAAACGGCGGTAAGCTCTCCGTGAAAACAGATCAGTCCCAGTTTTGTTACCCTACAATTATCTGACCAAAGTTCTTTAGACAAACAGAAATTGCTGCAAATATTCTGAGACTACCGAGCATCACGCTGATCCCCGCGATCTCACTGTTCTGTCGATCCCACTGTTCACCTGTATACACCAGTTTTTCTGTCTTTATCGTGGAAGATGAGGACATCTTGGGATCTGAACTATGCTATCTTGTTCAACCTTACATAGTATTGGCAAATTTCATAACTTGAATACCTCAGTGTTTTGGCAAAACAGTAACAAATCCCAGTTTTGCTCAAAATGTACACAGCCTTCCTTGAAAGTTATATTTAGAGCATATTCTCCTGGCAGAAATTAGTGCTCCCCTAAATGCAAACTATTACAAGTTCATAAAACAGAAATTGCCAGACTTCCAGAACCCAATATACCCCCATTTTTTTTTCTAATTTTGTGTTAAATAGGGGAAAAAAAATCCCCCACAGTCTTAAGCAGGGCTCTCTCACCTTCTCATCTTCCCACTGGAAAAAGTTACAATCTTTTCTATCCCTACAAGCTGAACAAGCATAGAATCTTCTTCCCTCCTCCTTCCCTCGGCCGGACTTCGCAAACAGCAGAGCAGGGCCTGAAGGACAGATGCCGTTACACGACGGCACACGGGGCACCGGCAGACCTGCTCTCACGCCTCCACCGCTGCCAGAATGAAGGCTGACAAAGGCTGACGAACACCAACGCGGGCTGCCGCCACACACGACCCCAGGCAGGGGAGCCGCTCCGGGAGCTGCAAAACCCCGCACCCGCCGGGAACGCGGGCACCTCAGCCAGGCCCCTCGGAGCCCCCGGCCGGCCCCGCACCCCCACCCCGCCCCGCC
>Ga0065711_1046703_pt1 | contig 12743 bp, 3 predicted proteins | sample Hoacrofraction12_FD_59098 | JGI IMG/M metagenome (GOLD analysis project Ga0065711, IMG submission 59098) | Hoatzin crop microbial communities from Cojedes, Venezuela - Epithelial fraction 12 v2 (version 2) | ecosystem: Host-associated > Birds > Digestive system > Esophagus > Crop | place...
CCCAGCGTGACGTCACATGGTATGGAATACCGGGCTCTGTTTGGCCAGGTGGGGTCAGCCCCCACCCCCTGGCTGTGCCCCTTCCTGGATTCCGGTGAAAATTAACCCTGTCCTGGCCAAACCCAGGACAGTGCCCCTCTCTGAGGCAGCTTGACACAGCCCCCAGCACTTGAGGTCAAGCCAGAGGCCATGTTCCATTAAATGCTGCACCCCCTGTGGCCACCTTTCAGGGCTGGTGGAGATTCTGCAGTTGGAAGATTTGTCAGGGTACGTCTCTACATGTGTACACACATGTGTGCATATACTTCTGCACAAGCAACACACAGGAACGTTAGCATGACATTAGCTGGTCATGCACCAGCATCATAAGACTGTCCATTGAACTACTACCTGTTGAGTTTGTGCTTTCCAAGGAATCTCTAACAAGAATTATTATCTTTCTTTTAATCCATTGCCTCGATGCAGCAGATGACAGGGGAATTGCCCACCCTCTTTTTTTTTTGAGGAGAAAAACATACCCCAGACTCCGTAGTCTCTCTACTACTACGAACAACCGAGAGCATGTGAGACAGGCATAGTCCAGCTGTTCAGGACAAAGGAGGGAGAGAAAGCACGCAAATTTTGTATTTTTTGTGCAGGTGCCAAAGTCATGCTTGAAAAAAAATCTAGTCTCCCGGTAAAAATTTTTTTCTTCGGTACTTTGAGTATTTGCTCTTTGATATCCTACTGAAATTATATAGTGCATGCATTTGGTGAATTTATTTTAAATTCACACTCTTCTACTTTTGGTCTGAAGCAGGAGAATATATTTCTATGTGGATCATTTTTTTTTCTGAGAATACAGAAAATAAGTATTGAAGCTTAGGTAGAATAAACAAACAAGGTGAAAATAGATTTTCTTAATTTCTCTTAAAAATAGCTATTAACCTAAAGTATTCCTGATTCTTTAAGAATGTAGCTGAAATATACATCGCATAAAGACATAAGTGTAAATTTTCACAATCAGGATTTTTCTGTAGTTTTGCTTTTGAAAATGTACAAATACATGCAAGTATATAACTTTATATAAGAAATCAATAATAGCTACTCAAAATAAGTGCTGACAATCTCCTTTTATAGAAATGTCTGTGTAAAATGTAATTAGTAACAGACTACTTCTTCTTCAGTACATTTCTTTTACTATTTCTGAAGATTTTACCCAAGCGTGATTTCCCCCCCACCCTCTTGTATCAGGCAGTTTTGACTCTTCCAAATTCATTTATTTCAAGTTACTCACTAATTTCTTTCTGAAAAAAAGCTGAACAGTGACAGAAAACAGCTGCTGGGGAAAGCATACTTCGCCTTTACAACAGAAGCTGAGGTACATTGACTTTTCCCAATACCAGTACAATTTTGAAAGGGTTTTTCTACTGCTACACAGAAATTACCTTACACAGAATCCAACTATTGCATTCCATGCTGTCCAAAAACCCCTCACAATCAATATAAATGTTATAGCTACTTTCTTCCATTTAAATAAATAAGGAAATAAAAGGACCTTGTGATGCAGGTATCGCTACCTTGCATTCCAGGACAGAGTGTTTGTGCCAAAAATTCAAGCCTAGCTGCTCAGTACGCTTTCCCTCAGAAATTGCTTTCAACAGTACCTAGGCCTGGACCTTCCACATGCTGAATGCCTCCTCTCAAGTTTGAACTTGCTTAGTTCCAGTGAAGGACAGCAAGTCCTGCAAAAGCTCAGGCTTGGGGTTAAGTTCCCACCGCGATACAGTGACAAACCTGCCACACTGCAAAACTTGCTACATCTTCCAAATGGGTAAGGTTACCGGACAACGTGAAAGAATTCCTCTGAACTAATTAGAGCACTTCGAAGCTAACTGGATCCTGAGAGAAGAGGAAAAAAGAGGGGGTGGGGTGGTGGATGTATGTGTACTTTCTTACATGACTGCAATGAAAACACTTGCTATTTTCCTGACCGGCTCAAAAGATACCACCGCGAGCAGCAAGAAAAACATAAGGTGATTATCACAGAGAATGCTAACAGTATTTTAAGAGATGCTGGGAAAATACCATTAAGAGAAACATTTGCAAGTGTAGCTCCTTCCAAACTGGTACAGTTTGAGTTTCTCCAGGGATAAAAGGGATACAAATTATGCCACAGATGAGGGAGGAAATTAGTGGATTGGGCAGATGCTGAAGTGTGAAACAACCTCAAAAAATGTGAAAACCATGCTGTCTTGGGTGCTTATCTAGAAGCATGGCTATCTGTTAGAAACATGTTGATCTAGTAGTTGACTAATCTGGCCAAAGTTGGGCTCAGAATTTTTATGCTGTGCTGTTCACTATGTGTTTTGGGCTGACTGAATTGCTTTCAAGGGCATTTGTGGTGGTGCAGCACCCCCCCACACACACACCTGGCAATCCCAGAACCAGTCAACACTGTATTATTGCTCGCACTGCAGGAATAGTTAGCTGGTGTGCATCGAATGGGGACAACTTGGCACTTCCCTTGTCTTTGTACAAGAGCACTGAGTTGGGCCGATCAGGCGCTCCCTGACCGCACCTGAAACTCCTGCTGCCTGGAGTCGCAACCGCTGCAGAACTGTACATTCTGGGTAGTACTGGAATTGTGTAGTTGCTGTCTACATCATGCGGATTGTGACCAGGATGGAAAATTACTGATGCCTAAAGTCAATCATCTTGAGGCCCTATAAACAGCAGTACTGACAAAGGCTCTTTGAGCTCTTCTGGTCCGCTGCAGGCTGTGCCCAGTAACTTGGAGTGAGACCTCTCTCAGAGTAACTGATGAACTACCTGGCTGATCTCCTTGAGACTCAACATTCATCTGCTGAGTGAGTACTGAAGTGAGTATTTCACTGAACTCAAGGGGAATTTTTATGATTGCTTGTGTGTGTGAGTCTATTCAAAACATGATATTCTATTACTGTGATTTTAGCAGCAAACTCTTTTTAATCACTTAGTAAATGCTAAGTTAACCAGTGATTAATAGCTGCTAAATTCCTGTGACACTCTCTCTCTCTCTTTAAACACACCCTGAATTGCTGCTAAACATATTCCTTAGGCATAAACCGTTGTGGTCTAAGGCCGGTTACGGATCCAGCCGCACCTAGGCTCCTCTCTGAGAAGGAGTTTAGAAAGCAAGGGGGTCCGGAACCTGATGACTAAATGGGATGGTCTCACTTACCCCTTACATTTTTCTTTTACTCTGTATAAATCATTTTCCACTCAAAACCTCCTCTGATTTTGTATTTCATTCATTTTTTTCTTCTCCTTTTCTGATCTGCAGTTTTGCTGGTGTCATCACAAGGTCAATGCCTATTTCAGCATAGAATCATAGAATGCTTTGGGTTGGAAGGGAACTTTAAAGCTCATCTGGCCCAACCGCCTGCAGTGAGCAGGGACATTTTCAACTAGACCAGGTTGCTCAGAGACCTGTCCAACCTGGCCTTGAATGTTTCTAGGTATGGGGCCTTCACTACCTCTCTGGGCAATCCGTTCCAGCATTTCACCACTGTCACTGTAAAAAATTTCTTCCTTCTATCCAGTCTGAATCTATCCTCCCTTAGTTTAAAACCATTACTCCTTGTCCTGTGACAACAGGCCTCCCTAAAAAGATTGTCGTCTGCTTTCCTACAGACCCCCTTCAGGCACTGAAAGGCTGCTGTAAGGTCTCCCTGCAGCCTTCTCTTCTCCAGGCTGAACAACCTCAGCTCTCTCAGCCTGTCCTTGTAGGAGAGGTGCTTTCCTAAAGCATTTTCTCCTAATCACTCTGCCCACTCCTGTACCCCCCCCCACCCCCAGTATTATCATGGTAGGAAAACAAGGGAAAGAGGGAGATGGAGCCTGAAGATGTGACTGGTCTATGTCAGTAGTGAAGATACAGACAAGCAGCCATCACAGGAATTGTTGCTAGGAAAAGTGTCCATGCAGACTAACATTCATCCACTGGTTATCTCACGCTGTGCCAGATGAAAACTTCTATATTTTGCAAACATCTGGCTCTAAAATGTAACGTTACACAAAACTTCTGCCGCAAAACACAGGCAGGCAGTAAACAAGTTAATGAAACCAGTGCGAAGCCACAGGGACCATGTTTTCTCTCCAGCGTAAGTCGTGCTTCCATTAAAAGGAACAACAATAAAATTATAATACTTGTTTCTTGTATATTACCTCTCATCAGACATCATTTTCAGCACATGCATTATTCAAGCTCCACACCACTCTTAGATTCCCGAGTATTGAAATTTGAGCTTGTTTTGCCACTGTAAGCTGATTTGACCACTTCCACAACTAGTTTCTCAAGAGAATCTCATTGCAAACTTGGGCACAGATTTTATTTTTTTTTATATTGCTTAAGATCAGCGTAAATGAATGAAGAGCACTCTCTCATATGTATTTGTGAGAGATGTTCATAACATTCAAAAGCAAACAGTTCTTTTAAATAAATATATTTCCAACAATAGACAAATCCAAAATTGCAGCATTGTACAGAAGGACCCGAAACCAACAGACCTACTTCAGCATCCCTGTAGATGAATGTAAGAAACTAACTACATATATATGAGGAGAGAAATAGTAGATTATAATACAGTTAAAAGAAGAATCTAATGGTTAATTATCCATATCTAACATCAGTATGGTAACTTCATTGCTGATCTTAAATATAAAAATATTTTTACTTCAAACGAAGAAAAATATTTATCTGGATTAACCTTTGAAAATGTTTTATAATATGACTACACAGTAGGAATAGCTATCAACTGATTTGCCTGTTTCTTTTTGATGAGGGAAAGAATACTCAAATTTGAGCGAGATATTCTCCATGATGGAAAATAATGGAAATTTTTTCATGACTCAAACCAGTTTAGCTTTGCCTTAGGAGACCCACAGTATCAGATGATTACATTCTGTTAACTAAGCAAAAGAGAAAAATAACAACATTTTAAATTTCTATGCTTTTTTTACCTACTATTCTTAACGTGATGTGTATAAATCACTGAACTGAACAATATATTAGTCTGCTTTTTGAAGAGAAAAACACCAAAAGCCATGAGCCATAAAAAGTAATTCTTTTATGTTATATAGAGGGTAAAAAATACTAAAAATTATTCTTTTTTTATTGAGAGATAATGTTCTGGATTGAGATGTGTCTCTATGTAAACAGATAAAAAAAGTAAAAATGTACTGATGCAGGCACTTAATTGCCCCTCTATATTCAATTCTAGAGACTAATACATGAATGTCAACTCAAATATATTTGCTTTAACTTAGACTTAGTAATTTCAGTCTTTGCCAGTTACTATACAACGGATACAAAAGGTACTAGGTTGAGAAAGCATGCAAGTAGGAAATATTGCTGATTTTTTTCCCCCACTAAATTAGGGTATTTACACGAAGAATACATTATTAAAAGGATGCCAGTCTGAGTGCTAGCTCCACTTTAAAATGTCAAAGTCTTAACTGTTTTACAGGTCTTCAAAGAAAAAGAAATTATTTAACATAACTTCTCATGCTTTCATCTGGTGGTTTCCACAGTTAATTAGAGGTATTCCCTACTGAGAGACAACCATTGTGTGGAGAATTAAGTTCATATCAATTAGATAGCAATGTTTTCAAAAATGACACCAACCACAGAACAGAGAAAAGCTATTACGTTTCATGAGAAACTACTCTTTCCAAAGAAAAATCTGTTGGCTTCCGTAGCATTAAATAGGCATTTGTTCTGGTAGTACTGTGAAGAAGTAAACCCTCTGTGAGTACAAAACAGTGTATTAGCTAAAGTGAATTTCAGCAAGTCCGAAACTTGTATTTTCTTTTTGTAGGTATATCTAGCAGGGGCAGGGGGAGCATTTTCATAGCTAAGCAGCAGTTACCTGTGTCATTTTGACAGCATAACATAGAAGTAGGCTGAAGGAGTTAAACTGCTTCTCATGTATGCCATTCTCTCTTGCTTTTCAGTAGAAATTTAACACTCAAAGAAGCCAACCAGGTATGAGTGTTAAGAGCCTAAACTATATCTGCCAATGGGGAATATCACCCCTTATACTGATGCTGCAGAGTACAAGAAGTGCAGCTTAGAATGGATCTTATGAATATTATGTGTTGGCTTGGTTACAGAGGAGGAGAGCTAGAGTAACAGTACACGAGTTCAGGAATGGTTACAGCAATATCATGATGCTATGATCAACACGAAGACCAGGCTTGCTTTTATCAGAAAGCTACCGGGATCTGATGCTAGAAAGCACAAAAGATCTCAAGACAAAATGTAAGTTACTAACACAACAACCAACGAGTGAAGAATTCGCTACCCGTGGAAAGGTAAAACAGAGGCTTGCTAAAACAACAGTGGAAGATATAAAGGAAAAAATTATATGAAGACCTCAGAATTTATGAAGGATTTTTACTATATTTACAGGGCTCTTCAAGGAGAAGGGGTGGTCTACACTATGAAATACGCAGAAAGCCAATGTTTGCAGTTTGAAGTTATTTGTTAGTCTGCAGGATACAATGGTACAACTGTGGAAATGAAATTTCCATGTTAACCCCAATTTCTTGCTTGTCTGAAGAATATAATCAAAAAATTCAGCATGCACAGCAAGATGTGAGGGAAAGAAGAGACACTGGTTTTAGGGCTTAGGTTGAAAGATTTTGCATTTGTAGGAAGAACATTTTATTCAACCAGCACACCCAGATGACACGAAGACACAGACAAACTGTTCTTACCCTCAAATCACGTGTATAATTTTTTTTTTTTCTTAAAAAGCTGAAGATCACATTGCTTAGGACTGTAATCCAGCACAGTTTTTAAAATTACATTACATGCAGGTATATGAAGACATATATATGTGTATATATTTTTCTAGAGCAGGACCATACACTTGAATGAAAAACTGAGTCAGTGAAATGGCTGAGGTTATAATCATATAGCTCATTTTTGATAGTAAGTTTTTCCTTTTTTGTATCATAACAAATGCTATGAAAATATTTTTATTTGCCGAGAAACGAAACAAAAAGCCACAAGCAAATAACAACACAGCCTACTAATTTGTTGCTAAGGGAAAAGACTTAGCCAAGGGGGAGAAAAATTGGCTGACAAATGCGACAAGAGACATGAGACTGTAAATCATCCATTTAAAAACAGCTTTGAGTTACACTGTTGGCTAGATTTCACTTTTTGCCACACAATGCCTTCTCCTGTAAAGCTATTTACACAGTCATTGCTGGGAAACTGTCTGGGAAAGTCTGCTAATGGCTAATGAAAGGCATCGCTCGTCAAAGATGGCACAATGATAGTTTGACCTAACTCCCCCATTTTTATACTTCCCCCAAACAAGTTGCTGCTTTTCTGATTTGTGTCATAACCATTATATCATTTAAATATAATTATATATGTAAGAAAAAGTAATCTTTCCACAGCACGCATAAAGAAAGCATAAATATTAAAAAAGTAGATAATTGCAAAAGACTTGAAAGAGCAAGCGATTAAGCTTAATGCTTGTAATTTAAAAGGCACAGGCAAAGCACATTCACCTACACACTTGCAGAGCTCTCTTGAGCAAATACAAGCCAACACAGCTCGCTAGATAATTTTAGTGCTATTTATCCTATAAAGAGCACTACAGAATGAAAAAAAAACCCAAAACAACAAAAAAATCACTACCTTCTACGATGGCCAAATTTTGATGGCATATGTTGATGACTGCTAAACAAATACTACAAAGATCAACAATAACCAGCTTCGAACTGACTGTGTTACACATGCCTTTCAAGTTAGGCTGCTATTAGAATATGTTTAAGCAGTACCTGCACTGAATTCTGTATGCTGTTGTTACGCCGTCAAAAATATTTTTTAAAGTCACTCATACCACTGAGTGTAAGAACAACAGCTTTCTCTTTTTTTCTCATACAGAACATAATTTCACACATCACTATGCATATTCAGTGTTGGATATGGCTTTCTGTTGGCATTTTTCTTTTTATTTGTGTTTCATATTTTTTTTACTTGCAATATCCAGGTGTATTATGTGAATCTGCTTTGTATACAGTATGGCAGACATATACTGCTCACTAACATGCTTTGCTCTAATTATTGGCTGCAGCTGGTCATACCCCTCACTTGGTCCCATCAGAATACTGTGGCAAAAGTGCTGGAAATCATAGTAATTAGTCACAGTCTGACAGGAGCAAAATAATGCTTTCTTTTTTTTTTTCTTAAGGGAAAACAAATTCCCAAATACAAACTGCAACAAAATTCTCTGCATTTGGGAGTTAGTTGATTATCTCTATGGAGACACTGAAATAATAATCACACAGCACACTTTTGGAAAGAAGCTTGGAGCTGGCTGCAAAAAAGGAACAGGAGAATTTCAGTAGCACACAGGGGCATGGATCTGAACTTGAAATTTACTACTTCATCGCATTTTGACAATTCTCGCTGAAATAAGAAACGATAATTCAGACTATACCCCGATTACAGTGAGTATTCAATAAACAGAGAAGTCGGCTCAAGTAAATGTGTGTGTTTAACTGACCATTCAGGACTCTAAAAAAGCATTTTTCTCAGCTGCTTCCTCTGAATGAGCTCTGTGAACCTTGTCTGTAAATGTAAGGGGGTTTGAATCAGAGTAAATTTCTCTTTAATGATTAGATTGCAGGCCTAGACATATGTGAAAGTCAACAGGTTTGATTCAAAGTGCTTTGATTCAGATTTCACATCCTCATCACTAGATTAATAATGAGATGTATTCCTTATTACTGATCTAACTGTAGGAGTCTATGTAGAGGAATTGAAATGTCCTAATCAGCAGGAGAAAGAAGCCAATCTACTATGGCAGAAAAGCCAGAAAATATTCCTCTGAATTACAAATTACGTACATGGTTGCAATTAGCAGGAGTAATCATGCATTTTTTTCCTTCCAACATTAACCTCTTGACTGGCAAGTCTGAGTGAAGATGTGCTCTGTTATCAACCTTTCTGACATGCACTGGTGAGGTTCTTGACCTTGTTTGGCTAAAACGATCTACTGCTCTACTGCAGAATGATTCACCTTTTTTTTTGGTAATGGTTTTTAAGACCAGAAATAGAAAAACATGCTTCCCTACTCAACCTTTACTGTCTGGCTTTTATATAGTAAACTTTCTCATGCCTGCCATTTTCCTTTTACTGAGTACTTGAGAGTATTGCTGACATCCAGTTTTAGGAAGTGTCACAGAAAGCAGTTAAATTGCCAGAAACATTGTCACTGACACCTATGTGCCCATAGAGATGTTCAATGTTATGTACCAAAAATAAAAAGCTGTAAGGCTTAAATAATTGATTTTTCTTTTATTAAATAACCATTGCTTTTTTTAGTTATCATTATCTTTCTTAAACTTCTGTCAGACTGAGTATATCCATGCACAGTAACTGTTACAAAAGTGTGAAGCATTGAACTACCCTTTCATACAGGCCAACATCAATTATGGTCTGATCTGGGGGCATCGTGAGCGCATGTACCTCCCACTGAGTTCGCTACAGTTTTTTAAAGCAGGATCTGAGTAAGAACAAAGGGGTAGATTCAGATGTCAACAGGTTTCACGTGAATGCTTGTGATCTCAAACCTTTCTCAATCTGTCATGGAAATCTTGGAAGAACCACGCCTCTGAGATCATGTATGTTCCTCTAGAAGAGTTCAGGAAAGAGCATAGCCCAGCTTCAACCACAAGGAAAATATCAGTCAGTGAAAGTTAGTTTAAGCCACTTATCTTGCACAGGAATATCCTAAAGACCTTGATAATATTAGGAAAGACACCAAGAAGCATTTTTTATCGTTCTCCACTGGAATTACTGTAACTACAGTGATTGTGTATTTAATATAAGCTTTTTATTTTTATTTTCCAATCTTTGGGATAACCCTTTCGGTAACGTATGCTAATGCACAGCATAAAACAGGTTGAGCTGATAATTCAGTTCTATGTATTGTTCTGGTTGCTGAACACTTCCCTAGACAAAAGTTCTTCCAAGCGATTCTCACTTGCTAAATTTTAAACTGTCTGGGCTGATATTTCCCAACCCTTACACCGACTTTTTAAAAATTTGAAGTTGAAATAAGTTGGCTAAGTTTGAGAATGGTGTCAAAACAAAACACTCTAAGATAGACTTCGCATAACACCACCATTTACTTCAAAGTTTTAGTGCCTCGGTGTCAGGTTAGAGAATCCTTCTCTTAGTTTCTTGGATACATTCTTGTCTTTCTGATGGAAAGGAATCCAAATCTGGGCAAATTACAAGCCACTAAAAAGCCTTCTTCATGCAGCTTCATGGTAGAGAAGTTGGTACTTGCTCTTTGTAGTCACTTAAATTTTTTGCTATGTGCAAAACAAACCCTACTTTCTCATGTCCCACATGTGCCTACAATGCTGCAGAGGCCTGAGCCGGACTTCACTGGCACTTACTCCTGCTCCCACCAGATGTCCAGGGCTTTTTCTGCAGTTCTTAACATGCTTCCAGCCCCCTCCCTATCCCCTAATTACAATCTTATTCTGCAGATGATAACACAGTGTGGAAAATGAAAAAAATACTTGGTTTAAAGACAAGGAATTGAGAGGAAAGCCAGAAGACAGTCCAAAGGATTCAGGGTGCTGGGAAAGAAACTGAGCCAGAGAGATAAGGCAAGAATCAAAGCTGAGGAATATGCATGCAGACAGCAGATAAGGACATAAAAAATCAGATGGAGGTTGAAGCTGCAAAGTTGAAGACAAGACGAAAAGCAGAGTCTACAACTACTAGACTCTCTATTCTGGGACAAAACCAACCTTCCTTAGTCTCTGCAACGACCTGTGAAATATCTTTATCCCAAGCAAAACTCTATCTTGTTCCTTGGTGAAACAAAAAGTTTCAACAGAAATCACTGAAGTTACAAAGTCAAACACCATCATGAGAGGAGACACTGAATTTTAGGTACTTGGCATACCCTGAATGTACAGCACATTGGGGTGAATCATAACGTAGAACCTCATAGGTTTTGCATTATTTAGCAGGCATGGTGGTGTTGGATTGATGGTTGGACTTGATGATCTTAGAGGTCTTTTCCATCCTTAATGATTCTATGATAACCATGTGCCTTCCCCTATAGCTCCTCTTTCATTCAGTGCCCAGGATAGGTACTACCCAGTGAATGGTCACATCTTTATAATAAATGAACCTGCTACCTATACATATCTTTGACAAGTAGAAACTGGAAGATGTGAAATGATGGAGACAACAAAGTTACTGAAGAGTACCTATAGAATCACATCCTTGCTTCCACCATCAAGTTTCTAAATTCAGAGAAGCCAATACATGCCAAATTTTCACAGATATCCACAAGCCTGTATATGCTACTTTTGCAGTGTTATGCGAGGCATTCAGAATTTGATTTGATAAAGTACAGAATGCTCAGGACTGCAAATTAACTCAGCTGGATCCATGCTTTGAAACTGACAAAACTAAAACCAAAGAACTGTAAAAAAATATTCACATATAAAATCTACGTATTTGTGACAACTTGAAGCATTAGCATCCCCTTGTCTCAGTGTTCTACATATGCAACAGGCATACAGCATTGTTGTGATAAAGCTATTCTTCCTGGGTGCATTTACTACAGAATAGTGTTATGGAACTCAGTTAAGGTTGCAAGAACTCTAATTCCACCAGTTCTAATCAAATTTGAAGCTGTAATAATCTTTTAATATAGCTGTTGAAATGCAATTTCTGAACACACTAACATAATAAAAATAATAATGTGCCATTAACCTTTGTAACCCAGGCATATTAGATCTACTTGCATATTTTAATAATGTGCCCTAATATGATCATCATTACGTAGTACTGGAATCTGCAGACAAGAATTTAAGCTAGTACCTAACAACAAAGTTTACCATCATAAAACAACAAAAATTGATTCAATTTGCAAGAGGTTTCTAAATGCGCATGGCATTTTTCTACCTAACATTTTCAAAGCACTGCGCAGATTGCTTCTGAGGCCTCAACATGGAAGCAAAGTGATTGCTTGTCTTTTGGCAGACTGCGAGTTTCATACAAACCAGCAAGCTTTCAGGACTGCTTATGTGAGGAAAAAGCTGATGTAATCTGATTAGAAATTTATGTATGCACAAATACATATGATTTATATTTAACTGGGAAAACAGAGAAAATATCCATCTTGCCACTAATACCTACCAATGAAAAATAATAAAAATTTCTTTTCCGTGTGTCTTTCCAAAAACCGACCAAGAACGAGATCAGATATCTAGCTAGAACTTCTGCTAAAATACAAAATGACAATGCAATTAACAGTTCCTCTAGGTGTCATAAACTGATTATACAAATCGCCTTGGTGGTAGCAGTATCAAACGTCATCTATATTCCCCAAGAGCTATCAGGAAGGACATATAACTGAAGAACTTCACACTTACCACTGAATTAATGATAAAACATCAGAGGTTTGGAACAAAAATTTCTTATACTGCCTTTACAGTGTGTCACCTGCCTATGAACAGGAACTGGAAATAAATGAATTTTCTCACTGTCCTAATGAAGGAAGATGAAGATGGAATATATAGAATCATAGAATCATAGAAAGTTTTGGGTTGGAAGGGACCCCTAGAGGTCATCTAGTCCAACCCCTTCGCAGCGAGCAGGGACACCGCTAACTAGATCAGGTTGCTCAGAGCCCTGTCCAACCTGGTCTTGAATGTTTCCAGGG
>Ga0065711_1009584_pt1 | contig 12742 bp, 8 predicted proteins | sample Hoacrofraction12_FD_59098 | JGI IMG/M metagenome (GOLD analysis project Ga0065711, IMG submission 59098) | Hoatzin crop microbial communities from Cojedes, Venezuela - Epithelial fraction 12 v2 (version 2) | ecosystem: Host-associated > Birds > Digestive system > Esophagus > Crop | place...
CAGGGTCACCTACAGCAGGCTGCACAGGACCTTGTCCAGGCGGGTCTTGAATATCTCCAGAGAAGGAGACTCCACAGTCTCCCTGGGCAGCCTGTTCCAGTGCTCCGTCAACCTCAGAGGGAAGAAGTTCTTCCTCATGTTCAGACAGAACTTCCTATGCTTCAATTTGTGCCCATTGTCCCTTGTCCTGTCGCTGGGCACCACTGAAAAGAGCTTGGCCCCATCCTCTTGACACCCACCCTTCAGATATTTGTAAGCATTTATAAGGTCCCCTCGCAGCCTTCTCTTCTTCAGGCTAAACAAGCCCAGCTCCCTCAGCCTCTCCTCGTAGGGGAGATGCTCCAGTCCCCTCACCATCCTCGTAGCCCTCCTCTGGACTCTCTCCAGTAGCTCTTCGTCTTTCTTGAAGTGGGGAGCCCAGAGCTGGACACAGTACTCCAGATGAGGCCTCACCAGGGCAGTGTAGAGGGGAAGGAGAACCTCCCTCGACCTGCTGGCCACACTCTTCCTGATGCACCCCAGGATGCCATTGGCCTTCTTGGCAGCCAGGGCACACTGCTAGCTCATGGTCAACTTGTCATTCACCAGGACACCCAGGTCCCTCTCTGCACAGCTGCTCTCCAGCAGGTCCGCCCCAAGCCTGTACTGGTGCATGGGGTTGTTCCTCCCCAGGTGCAGGACCCTGCATTTGGCCTTGTTGAACCTCATCAGGTTCCTCTCTGCCCAACTTTCCAGCCTATCCAGGTCTCGCTGAATGGGCAGCACAGCCTTCCGGTGTATCTACCACACCTCCCAGTTTGGTGTCATCAGCAAACTTGCTGAGGGTACATTCTAACTCTTCATCCAGGTCGTTGATGAAGAAGTTAAACAAGACTGGGCCCAACACTGACCCCTGGGGGACACCACTAGTCACCGGCCTCCAACTAGACTCAGTGCCACTGATGACAACCCTCTGAGTTCTGCCATTCAGCCAGTTCTCATTTCCACCTCATCAAGCATTCATCCAGCCCACACTTCCTGAGCTTCCCTAGGAGGATATCATGGGAGACTGCGTCGAAAGCCTTGCTGAAGTCTAGGCAGACAACATCCACGGCTCTCCCTTCATCTACCCAGCCAGTCATGCCATCATAGAAAGCTATCAGATTGGTCAGGCATGATGTCCCCTTGATGAATCTATGCTGACTACTCCTGATATCCTTCTTTTCCTCCACTTGCTTGTTGATGACCTTCAGGATAAGCTGCTCCATCACCTTTCCTGGGATGGAGGTGAGACTGACCGGCCTGTAGTTTCCTGGGTCCTCCTTCTTGCCCTTTTTGAAGACTGGAGTGACATTGGCCCTTCTCCAGTCCTCAGGCACCTCTCCTGTCCTCCAGGACCTCTCAAAGATGATGGAGAGTGGCTCAGCAATGACATCCGCCAGCTCCCTCAGCACTCGCGAGTGCATTCCATCGGGGCCCATGGATTTGTGGACGTCCAGATCACTTAAGCGATCCCTCACACAGTCCTTCCTCCTCGAGCAATGGAAAGTCATCCTCTCTGTGGGCTTCTTCTCTTACCTACGGGGCCTGGGATTCCTGAGGACCTGCCTTGGCACTGAAGACTGAAGTAAAGAAGGCATTCAGTAACTCTGCCTTCTCTGCATCCTCCATCACCAGGACACCCACCTCATTCAGCAGCAGCCCCACATTGTCCCTAGCCTTCCTTTTGCTGCTGATGTAATTGAAGAAGCCCTTCTTGTTGTTTTTGTAATCCCTTGCCAGCTTTAATTGCAGGTGGGCCTTGGCCTTCCTCGTCGCATCCCTGCATGCTCTGACCACTTTCCTGTATTCTTCCCAAGTGGCCTGCCCCTCTTTACACATTCCATGGACCCTTCTCTTCTGCCTGATCTCTGCTAGAAGCTTCTTGTTCAACCATGCAGGTCTCCTNCCTCCTTTGCTAGATTTCTTTCTCAGGGGGATGCACCACTCCTGAGCATGGAGGAAGTGACGTTTAAAGAGCGACCAGCACTCTTGGAACCCCTGCCTTCGAGATCCCTGACCCANGGGATTCCTCCCAGTAGCTCCTTGAAGAGGCCAAAGTTAGCCCTCCTGAGGTCCAAGGTTTTGATCCTGCTTATTGCCCTGCTTCCTCCACACAGGATCCTCAACTCCACCATTTCATGGTCACTGCAGCCAAGTCTACCTCCAACCTTCACATCCTCCACCAGTCCCTCCTTGTTTGTAATACAAGGTCCAGCAGAGCGCCTTTCCTTTTTGGTTCCTCCACCACTTGCATCAGAAAGTTATCATCGATGCTCTGTAGGAACCTCCTGGATTGTGCCTGCCTAGCTATATGGTCCTCCCAGCTAATGTCAGGGTGGTTGAAGTCCCCCATGAGAACCAGGGCCTGGGATTGTGAGGCTGCTTGCAGCTGCCTGTAGAAGGCCTCATCAACTTCCTCCTGCTGGTCAGGTGGCCTGTAGTACACACCCACCATAACGTCACCCTTATGAGCCTGTCCCTTAATTCTAACCCATAAACTCTCAGCTCGTTCATCTGCCCCCAGGCCAAGCTCAATGCATTCTACTTGCTCCCTCACATATAGAGCAACTCCACCACCCCTCCTTGTTGGCCTGTCTTTCCTAAAGAGTCTGTAGCCATCCATGACAGCATGCCAGTCATGCGAGTTGTCCCACCACATTTCTGTGATGGCGACAAAGTCGTAGTCGTCCTGCGGTATAATGGCTTCCAGCTCCTCCTGTTTATTACCCATGCTACGTGCGTTGGTATAGACACACTTGAGCTGGGCTGTCAATCTCACCCCTGATCCTGGCACGGCAAGCCTGGGCTCATCCCTAGTGAGGTGGGCGATGTCCCCTTCCCCCTTGGAACCGAGTTTAACCTTACTTAAAGACTAAACCATCAAATCCTGAAAATATCTGTAGTTGTACTTCTTCAAGTACAGTCACAACGAGATTGCCAGAAACAGTAGCTATCTTGTTTTTCTACTTTTCAACTACTGGAAACAAAATGGCTTCTCTAGTAATTCATCTGCAGGAAAGACAAAAATGGAAAAAAAAAAATATTGAAATGAGTCTTGGCAAGGAAGCTGTGGTGAAAGATCACTGATCAGACCAATTTCTTCCTCAGATACATTAACTTCCTAGTGAAGACCCATTTGAGTATAGGCAGAAAGCCAGCTGCCCAGTATTTCTAAAAAGGACTACGTGATGTATACACAAAATGAAAACCAAAAACCTCTGAGTTTTTCTTCTAAATCACAGATGTGATATCCCAAAAGTTGGGAAATTAAAGTATATGTATTTAAAAAAATTAGAATCACGTTGATCCTGTGAGGAATGAGCACTTCTCATGGATTGTTTGCTAAAGTAACTGTGTGTGTGGAATGAAGATAGAAATCTCAAATCTGCATTTTAGAGGTTTTAGTCCCAATTAAAAGGACAGGAAGAGTTTACACTGTACTACTATGCTTGTGATCTGTTTATGTCTTTGACACTGCTACAGCAGTGCATTAGCAAAAGGAGGCAAAGGTGAGTGACAGGTTCTCAGACTAAGAGGTGTGAGGACTGTAAAATATATCATGATTAAATTTTGTCTCTCTCATTCTCTGTAATGATTCATAGTAACTAAAAGGATATGGAAAACCTATATCCGAAAATAAAACAAAATGGTGGAGTGATATTTCATATATATCCATTTAAAGTGTACCCACCAGGTACCAGCCCTGACAGCCATTCACACCTGGATCAGATATGGGTCCAGTGGTGACACACAGGCTTGTGTTCAGAACCAGAATGGCTCTGAAGTTAATGACAGCCACACAAATCATAACCAAACATGATAACAACACTGTTTTATGGCTCTAATTAATGTTAAAGTATCGTGGGATGCAGGGAATGTCATCTTCAATTGGTCATGTCATGGCTTAGCCCTGACTTCCGTACATGGTCAGTCAAATGTTACCTTAATTAAAAACATGCAGAAAAAAGAAATAATTCATCAACCCTGAAATACATGCACCCACCCAACCTTCACAAAATGTCAGAAGCAGAAGCAGTTTCCAGTCAACTCATATCTGACACAGTTCCTGCCATTGATACTGGCCTCTACATGGCTCATTTCACTGAAAATGCAGCTAATCAGTGGGGAAGGATTTCTGTTTAATAATGTCCTAAAAGTACTCATCTTTTCAATGCAAGGTGGTCTTTTACTTTATTTATGTGTTTATTTTCTTGCACGGGTTCCTTCCTGCTAGTCTCACTCTTCCAGAGAGACTGTGAAACAGTCAACTTTAACAGCCTCCTTCTTCCAAGACACTACGGCAACCTTCCCTCCAGCATATAAGGAAGTCTCCTCCAAAACTTGGAAGCTCTGTGTTCCAAGCAGGAAAAGTGCAGAGGTTTATGAGGTGTCTTCAGCATCTCCAAAGCCTTTGGATGTGCACACATTTCTATGTGAATTAAGTATTCTAACGTCTTGGCAGCCCATTTATCTGAACTGCCTGAAAACTAAATTGTCTCTCCCTTTCCCCTGTTTTGCTTTGGCAAATGCACATAATGATTATATTCCCATGCAATTCTTTAACTTGTCTGTAAAACATGAAATTTATTACATTTTAATAGGACATAACAATATTTCCATATTGGACTATAAATATAGATTATTACCATCATGTGCAGTAGATGGCAATAAAACCACCACCTGCTATTGGGCTTTTACAAACCACTTGGCTTATTTTCCGTGTAAAAACCAAATAAATGTACATCAGGATCCACTGTTACACAAAGGAAAGAAATTAATCCCAGTCATTTTACACATTGGTTGTGCAATAGCCGTGCAGGATAAAATGACTGCAATTAAACTAGTTCTCAAAACTGAGGGTTCCCAAAGAGGATGCACTCTCTGGGGAAAAGTAAAGAATGGTCTCTATCATTTCTCTCTGTGTTACTTGGTTACTGCTGCTGCCATTAGTGGCAACAAACAGAAGAATTGTTGAATTGCTCTTTGAGAAGCTCAATGTAATACAGTTAGCATATCCACATTTTCACTTCCCAGCACTCAATCTCACTCAGTCTTGATTTTCATATTTATATTTTCCTTCTTGCTGAGTATTCCCTAAACACTGCAGAAACCAGAAGCCATTACCTTAAAATAGCTTCATTCCCTACTATTTGGTTTGTTTATTTTCAGTGTTTTCCAAGACCAGACAGTAACCACCTCTGCAGAACACCTCAAAAAATGAAACTTCTTCCTACAGTGAATTTCAGTCTTTAGTTCGATCTTTCATTCAATCTTATCGCAAAGACAAGATCTCGTCCTGTATTAAGGCATTGGCAGTAGCTATCTTCGTGTCAAAATGGTATCCAAATATTTTCATTCCACTTTTATAGGAAAATGCTTCTTCAAGTTTCAGCACAACTTTTACTCTTTTTGGAAGATCTGCTTAACTTTCTCTTTCTTCAAATGTTCATGATACCAGAATTTTACTGAAATCACAATGTTCTAATGAGTGTGAACAATAGGAATAAATTCTATGAATACCATTAGCTCAAAATACCCTCGAACGAATTTTCTATTTCCTCAGAATTTCCCAGTTAATCAAAATGAGAAAGTTTCATGGAAAGAGACTGTGATAAAATTCAAATAAAGGAATCCTAACAGGAGCCTTATAAGACCTGCCTGTCAGATTTTCCTAATTTCTTGGCAAACCTGCCTGCCAGACTGTCTGCAATTTGAAATACTGGGGCTTCTGTGATCTGTGCTGGGGGCAGCCCACTAGAGAGACTGCCTTGGAGTAAGGGTGCTATTTGCTTTCATCCATGCATCAAAGCTTTTATTTTTTTCCCTAAGTGGAATGAAAACGTATTTCAAAATGCTAACCACACTAAACAAAACCACTCTAATTTTCTCTACTCCTTGCTCAAAATATGGTTGGACAAATATGATGGACATCCAACAGCGATCACAAAAAACAGGAAATGGCTAGTTTGGGGCTACAACTCTACATTTCCTAAAATGCACAGACAATGTCTCCAGTGACAGATGTCAGACAACTGAAAAATTCACCTCTGCTTGAGGAAACATTATGAATACCAAGAAACAACAGCTTCATTGCTGTCTGAACAGTGATAGCAAACAAGTTGCATGAAATAAATAATAGCTAAACATGTTGTATTTGGGAGAAAACATGAGAGCATATTTACTTGCAGATGCTTCAGAACAGAGATACAGAATATTGTTAGAGATATTGGGGAAGTTAATCTTTTTTTTTGGTCCTCTTTCATTGCCAGAATCTCCACTTTTTCCTAGATTATTTTTGTATTCAAACCCAAAGCCTATTCTTCCATCACCATTAGTGCTACCTTTCTATTTAAACACCTGAATGCCTCAGAGTCAACAATGCCCTAGCATCAGGAATGCCTAACGAACCAGATGCTCTGGAAACAAAGCTATTTGTCTCTCAAGCACCTTGCTTGGATGATCAGACATGAATTGTAGACCTAATAAATCTTAAATACAACTAATTATTGCCTGGGAGATTAATTTCTCTCAGTACAAAGGAGGTGGAGAAGATTCATGTGACCTTTGTAGTTTAACAAAGGAATAAAACCACATTTTTCAAACAGTCTTAAATTCACTAATCTGACAGAGCTGAAAGATTTTAAAGAATAGTTTGGTAGAGTTCTGCTTCACGTCCCATTTCACAGATCAGTCCTTGGTGTGAACTTATCAACAAATGAATTTGTATAGTATGCTTTGATACAAGTGGCATTAGCAATGTTAAGCAGCACGAGATATAGCAACAAATGCAGAATAACTAACAGGAAGCCACAGTAATTCTCTTTAAACCACTGCTCATGTACAGTAAGAGGATACAAAGACAGAAATACAGGGTAGGAATTTTCTACCATTATCCTTTACTTGGAATAATTTGGCCTTATTCAGTAAGGACCAGATCCTGTTTACGTTAACCTCACTTATAAGGAATCATGTCCCAAATCTATCTGTGATATTGATGCTCTTTTACTTCATGTAGCACAGCATGGTTGAAGGCAGCTTCCATGTGGTGGTAGGATCATTAAAAAGAGAAATTGAAAAATATTGTAATTACTGTGATTTCCAAATTGTAGGTTATTACATTCTTTCAAAGCTGCATATCAACATTCTTCCCAATTGTAGCACAATTATCACCAAGAATCAAAAGGGGAGAATTTTTATTATTTTTATTTTATTAGAGCACAGTACAATTTCTCTTCCAACTCCCTGTTTTCTGATGCAGTGATTTTTTTTTCTTCTTTGACGTGTTATTTCTTACAGAGACAAAATATTTGCACTGTCATCATGTTTTCAAAAGGCTCCAGGTAATCCTGGAGTGCCTCAAGTTACGTACTGGCTGTACTTGGAGACTTCCAAACTCTATTTATAAATTTGTGCATTTTCTATTCTTTCTAATTATATTCTTTTTATACTTTCAAGATAATATGTTGAATGTAAAATGCGGTAGGTCATATGTTTGCTCTCACCTAGTTGTATGAAATCAAAATGATGCATCATAGCACTGTGTATCTACATTAGAGACAGCTGTCATGATGAAGGTTTGTTCTTCTTCACCATCTTGAGTAATCAAGTACATAGAGTGGAGCTGGAAACTTTCTCACTGTACAGCTCTGCACCAATTACAAGTTTGATCTCCCCTTATTTATAGCCTAAACTGTACCAAACTTCCTTATTTATCAAACGTGCCTATCAGTGGAGCCTTCAACAAATGTACAATTCAAAATTAAAAACTAATTCATAACAAAACATCAGAAAGACACAGATTTTACTTTGGAAAAGAAAACTAAATAGATTGGTACAAAGACAGTAACTAAACCTGTATGTGCTATGAAGGCGGCACTGTGATTAGGTATAAAAAGTGAGGGATACCCAGAAAATGGCTCTAATGCAGTTCATGTTTGAGTAAGATGGGAAAATTAGAGCTGCATATAACACCTGCTGTTCTCACAGGTGGGCTGTGGTTACTATAGCACCACGTGAAAATCTGTACCTAAGAGACCAGGTCAGAAAGTGATTATAAGGAATTTTCTCTGAAGAATGCACTGAAGAAGTCCATAGACTCACAAGAGCACTGGAAGAGGAAAGAAATGCCTTGAAGCCGGATTTTAGAAGAGTTTGATCAAAAGTGGTGCCAGTTACAGTGATGATGAAGACGGACACTGAGTGTTTGGATTAGAGACAATTAGAATCTGCAGCATAAATTCAATAGGGCTAAAAAAATACTGGAAAAGTGTAGGATGGAACTTCCACTATTAGATATAAGAGGAAGAGGAAGAAATAGAAACGAATGAGATAAAAAATATGATTTAGGGTAGGATGGAGTAAAAACCACATTGATACCAATAAGGCTTTTTTACCCTCCATTGTTTATTTCAGTTTTGTTCATTCTTCCTTATACTCCATGTGTATAAGGAAAGCTTTTGCTGGATTTTGGCAAAGCTACATGACTGTGTTCATTGACCCATCAATTCCTAGCCACCTGGCTTACTTGCTTTTATTTTCAGTTGGTGAGATGTTTTTAAGCAGCAGCTGTTTTGAGCTTATACTCATACCACCTAAGCCAATTCTAACCAAATGAAATGTTCTTCTTGACTTCATTAAGTTTTGGATGAGCTCTCCTCTCGGTAAGGGCTCATCTCACTGTTTAGGTATATGTGCAACTTGCATTGGCTTTAAGAGGATTTGAAGAATGTGTATAAGAACTCTAGTAAGTAGGTATGGAAACAGGCATGCGTGTAAGTGCTTTCAGGTGGGTCCTTAGTGACCTTAGTGCGTAACACCATAAAATCACACAAAAGAAGAAATACAGACATTTTGAACTTGGAGGCACTGAATGCTGCTGTCCATTAGCATCTGCTATGCAGGCATTAGTCTCTGTTACTCTCATAGGACACAGTTCATCCAAAGTAATAGTAGGAAGAACTGGGCTCACTGAAGTGCATAACTTTGGTAGGCCTCTTATTATTCTGCCTATCAAGAAATTATTTTACTTAATTATCAGCAGGATGCCTGATTTCTTCAGTCATTATAGCCTTAGTTTTCTTAGAAATAAAGAAGATACTGATATCTCTGTAAGTCGGTAGAACGTGGCCTCTTTGAGAGGGGACTGTTGTATTTAGAATCTCTGACCACTTTCCTGAGGTGGAGTATTATAAGTTTAGGTAACTCATTATAAGCACTGATTTGAAATTTCTGAATTAAATAATTTCTTACACAAAATAAACAACCAGGCTAGTACATGAGCCTGTTTTGCTTTTATGACTAAGTTTAAATGTTGTATTCTGATGATACATAGATCTTTCATATTTATTTTAAAGAGAAAAGAATAACAATGCAGTGAAAAATGCTGCTTATCCTTATTCTAAAATTAGCTCTATCATAATTATTCTGAATATTAGAATCACACAGATCAAACTTACCGTTAAAATGGTAAAACTTTTACATGCAGAAGTGTAAAATATTTACTGTAAAAAAGTCTTTTTAATGTAAAAAATTTTACATTAATTACTCTTCAATATATGGTAAAAAGTATAACTTCAGTGCATCTCCTCAAAGGAAAATAAACATTAGCCCACTAAGAGGAACTGCTCTGCGGATCAGGAATAATTTAATCACTTTTCTTGATTAGCACTAGTGTAAAGTTGTTACAAGTGAGAGGTGAATCAGGTCTCCACATGTTTTTCCCTTATGCTGTGACACAGTGTACCAGAGGTATATAAAGGACTCATGAAACCAGGAAGCAACCCAGAGCTATTTCTATGGAAACAAGCTCTGGCTGCAGGGAAAGCAATAAATCAACCTCTTTTGTGTTGTGTTTGAGACATCTTTGGATGTTTCCAACATTTGGCTGCCAGGTTACCTAACTAGCTAGTGTCTCCAGGTTTAACACTGATGACTGAGTCTGATCCTGAATTCCTTGGACACCCAACAGACAACTGTAGCTTTGCCTGAGAAAAGCAGGCAGGCACAAGTCTTTAATTATTTTTTGCCTTTTCTTTTTTTTTTTCCTTTTTTTTTCCTGCAGAACTAGTATCTATTGACTTTTGCTATGTAGTTACACGTTCTGTACCATTTTTTTTAAAAAAACGAGCTCTCAAGTAAAAAAAACCCAGTAAACAAACATAAAAAACTGTTACAACAACAACAACAAACTCCACTTCAGGTTAAAGAAAGTTGGTATAACACAAATAGAGCTAAGCTTTCCTGGTGCACCAGACCCCAGACTGAGGCCAACACTGAATCGCTGTATGTGAGCAAAGGCTGCAGAGGGCAATGTCCCTCAGCAAAGCACCGTGCTTCCCATAGAACAGCAAAGAGGACTTCTGGGTTATAGGGAGTAGGTGTATATTACTTGGGTTGGCAGCTGTTAGTGGTGTCAAGAATAAGAGGTCTGGACTCCTAATACCAAGAGTTAACAGCAATATCCAGAGATTTAAGGAACACTGAACAAATATTCTACATGTCTGGCAAAAAACAAACTTCAACTGAAATTAAAGTTGTTTTATTATTCCACCATTTAACCAATAAAACAAAAACCAGGCAGATTGCTTTGGTTTTACCTGAAGAGCAGGAAAATCAAGATATCCCTCCCCTTTATCCTTAAGTTGCAAAAGTAGGTTGTAGAAACAGGTAGGGATGGAGAAAGAAAATATTTGAAAGCAGTGTCCAAGACTGGAGAAATACAAAGACTGCATTTGTCATCAGTGTCTTTACAGATGCCCAAGATTGGAGAAGCCATGCAATATTGCCAACAACAAACCTTCAGAAAATATGAAGCCAGTCTTTCCAAATTATAAGACCAGCTTTTAAACCAAGTAACCTTCAAATAGTCATAAATAATATACTTTCTTTCAGGGTTATTTGGCCCCAATCCACCGTTGTACGAACGAGAATTTCCGTTTTAAAAAATGAAAGCCAATATTCTCACATACCCATTGGACTACAGGACTGGGAAAGAAGAAGAGTTAAATGAGAATGAATGAAGTAAAAGAACAGGAAAGAGGGGTGTGAATGGATAACAAAGTTCAGTAAGAGAGAAAAGCGAAAGGTAAGATGCAGATGATACTGCAGTTTGTATGCTGTGTAATATATTTTGTCTCTGTTTCTTTCGGCCACAGAGATGATAAAAATCTCTTAAAAGCCATTCTGGTCCACTGTAAGAGCCAAACCATTATCTAAAAAAAAAAGAAAAAAAAAGAAAATATGTTGGACACTGAGTACTGAATTCAAATACATACATACAGTACAGCTCTATGTTGTCATTATCTGACTAAAGAAGATTTATGAGCATAAATTGCTTAATTTGTGCATTACCACCAGAGTTTATTGGACAAGATACTGTCTAGCTCCATCTGGAGCTTGCAACAGCTTTAGATCAGAACATGGTGTTATGACTAACAAGACAGAGTTCTATAAATACCTAATATCTCCTGCAAAGATTTGTGTGATTAAGAAAAATACATGGAATGAAAGAAAAAGACACCATAGGTTTATCAAGACCTTTGTTTAACGGCAATAAGAAAATTCTCGAATGGAGAAAAAAATTATGAAAAACAACTTCAAGTTATTTCACCTGAAAACAGTTATTCAGATATGCCAAAATTTTTGCCTAACTATATTCTCTGATACTAGTGCTGTATTTATAGCCAAAATTACCTTTTTTTTTTTTTATATAGGATAACGTAAATACACTGACTTAAAATTTCCCTTCTCTTTCAGTTATTACTCCTCCCTCAATGCTTTAAACACACACTGAATATTGTTTTTTCCATTGGGCTCTCTTCTCAACACTGTTTCCCTCTCTTCTTGGACATAAATGAGGTGCTGGGCAACGTTCTGACGTCAATGTGGTGATTGCCCCAAGGGGGAAACTAGCAGTTTAAAATAGAAACGGAGACACAAACAGAAAAATTCATATAGACACCTGTGGGTGCCAACAATATTGATAGACCCAGACTTCTGGGAACCTCTGGCAGACTTCAGATGCTGTGTCACTCTCTGAGTCCTGTACAACACTATGCTCCCTGCGTCTTGGCAAGGATTGACCCACAAAACTCAGGACGGCATTGGATTTGGAACTTCTCCAAAGATTATCAAGATGCAGAAGGCATGGCAGAGGTCTGTGTTGGTTTGGTTTCGGCTGCCGCCGGCAAAAAAAGCGCCACGCGGCCACCCCTCCCCCCGCCGCGGTGCGGAGGAGAATGGAAAGAAAACAGGCAAAAAAATGGTGGATAGGGATAAGGGCAGTTTAACAGAACAGCAAACAGAGGGAACAGTAACAACAACGATACAGATAAGGAGAAAACACGACAAAAACAGACCTGTTCTCTCGGACCACACCGGCGCCGCACGCTCCCGAGCCGCAAGAGAGTTCCCGCCGCGCTGCCCCCCCCCACTGGAACCCAGCATGACATCACACGGTATGGAATACCGGGCTCTGTTTCGCCAGGTGGGGTCAGCCCCACCCCCCGGCTGTGCCCCTTCCTGGAGTCCAGTGAAAATTTACCCTGTCCTGGCCAAACCCAGGACATTATCCACCCCTTATTCCATACCATCTACTTCATGCCCAGGTCTCCCATTGTCCAGTTGATCACCACCACTTCTCCTGTCTCCAGATATCATTCCCTTAGTCTATGGATCATCACTCTAAAGTGTCCGTTGAGTTCATTTAATCCATGACTTCAGG
>Ga0065711_1046705_pt1 | contig 12742 bp, 5 predicted proteins | sample Hoacrofraction12_FD_59098 | JGI IMG/M metagenome (GOLD analysis project Ga0065711, IMG submission 59098) | Hoatzin crop microbial communities from Cojedes, Venezuela - Epithelial fraction 12 v2 (version 2) | ecosystem: Host-associated > Birds > Digestive system > Esophagus > Crop | place...
AAGAAGTTAAACAAGACTGGGCCCAGTACTGACCCCTGGGGGACACCACTTGTTACCAGCCTCCAGCTAGACTCAGCGCCGCTGATGACAACCCTCTGAGTTCTGCCATTCAGCCAGTTCTCAATCCACCTCACTGACCACTCATCCAGCCCACACTTCCTGAGCTTCCCTAGGAGGATGTTATGGGGAACCGTATCGAAAGCCTTGCTGAAGTTGAGGGAGACAACATCCACAGCTCTCCCCTCATCTACCCAGCCAGTCACGCCATCGTAGAAAGCTATCAGATTGGTCAGGCATGATTTCCCCTTGGTGATTTCCCCTTGGTGAACCTCTGTGTGAATCTTTGTTTACTTTCCTTCTCAGCTGTTCCATGTGGGGTACTGGACAGTCACCTTCCAAATGGGTTTATTCTTAAACAAAAATGTCAGCAGGACTGATTGTGGTTTTAGTTTGTTTTGTTTTTCTTAACAGATCTCATAGAGGAGTCCAAATGTTAGATCCCTAAATATTTACTGATACTTCTTTATTAAATTTTTCTTAGAATTCCAGTGATTATCTTTTATGTCAAGCTTGGGAGATGCTTCTGTGGTTACATGTATTGTGCCTGTAAAATTAACACATCTGTGCTTAATTTACAATAATCTAACTTTTACCGTTGACAATATGTGGTAATATGAATAACCTAATTGGGGAGGGGGACAACACAATGGGAGGAGATGTGTGAAACTTATAAACTGTAGCTTTTATGTTTCATGAAACTGTCAAATACTTGAAATACAGAAACCTGTTTTTCCTTAGAACTGTGTCCTATACCTATAGCACCCTCACCACGAATGTTATGACATCAGTTTATTCTATATTTCAAAACTATGCTCTGTAGTTTCTGTTTTGGATGTTGTACCCCTGAACTTGCATCTGCCATGGAAATGCAAACTGCCTGATACTTGCATTCCCTGAGTTAGCGTTGGTTGAAACTGATCACCAGCTTCAAAAGTTCCTGCAGCGCAGAGAGGGAAGAGGGAGAGTTGAACAGAGAACATAGCTGCATAAGCTTTTTTTGAGGACAAAAGAATTATATGGCTATTGGTTAGAGACATATTTCTCATTATATATTGTCCACTAGCTTCTTTAAGTGTTAGCTACACATTTATTCTTTCCAAAATCTATTTTTGGTCTTTTTTTCCTTAGAATAAAGATTGTGCTGTTATTCTGGTTGTCAGCCAAATATCCTTCCCCTTTCTTCCCTGACCTCCCTTCATTCCCTTCCAGTAGCCTTTGAACTTGTCCAACTTGTTGAATTTGGCAAGAGAGCATCTTAAAAGTATTATGTTCCTACAAGTGAAAATCAGTGGTGTGGTAAGAGAGTAGAAACCTAGCTTAGCGCTGGTAAGGGGGAAAGTCTCCATTGTGAGCTGAAATCGTCATTGATTCTGTTTGAACTGCCAGCTGGCAACCCGGCATGTGTGAAGCTCAAAACCAGGTACAGCAAATGCTGTCTCTTGTCCCTCCAGACTGGCAGGAGAATAGGAGACAAGTGAGCTTATTATAGTGAGGGAGATAAGATGCAAAATCATTACAACAAAATACCCGAAGAACAGCTTTTGTTAGCTTAGCTACTTTGAAACAACTTGCATCTTAATGTATTGAGACTTAGGTTACAAAACTGTTTGTTTGTGCACTGGTATCTGAACACAATTTTGGAAAACTTTTGCAAATGTGTGTGAAACAGATCATGAAAGCTACATGCTGATAATTCTCCTGTGATTTCACACGAAGTTCTAATAGTTGGTGGTAGTCCATATGTTTGTCTTCTGTCCAAAGCAGTGCAGAGCACTGTTAGGTTGTAAAATAGAACCTGATCTATTTTGCAGATTTTCCCATCAAGGCTGCAGTGCCTAAAGGGAAAAGATCTGAGGTTTCTGCAGTCATTGGCAACAGGCTGTAGACTCTACTGAGTCTGCACTTCAGGCATGTCAGTCAGGCTCATGGGAATCTTGTTAGTGGACAGGTTCTTGCCATGGTGAATAAATGTCAGCCAGCCGGATAGAGGCAGCCATTCTAATTAGACTTCCCTTATGTAAGAGATGTTTTGAAGCTCAGGCATGGAGAATAAAGTAATATCCAGAGACAGTGGCCCTCATGTGCTTTCTGAAGGCAGCTGAGGCTCAAGAATCCTGTTCCCTGAAAATTTCCTTGCATCTGAAGTGTTTCTTTACTAATGATTTGTGTGTGTGTACGAGATCAGTATGTGAGCTCTGAAGTTGATGAAACTTCAGGAGTTCCACATCATGGACACTGCTCACTTGCATCTGCTACTTTAGGTACCCTTTTAATCACCTGCCATAGATTAGGTTCTTCTTGAAAATATACAGCAAAATACTGGGCTCTTTTTCTGAAGATTACTCAGAGTATGTAAATACTGGTTTTGTGGATCAGATCATGTGTACTTCATTCCCCTCCCCTCCCTAGATTTCGTGGGTTTTAAGTAACATTGGAAAATCAGCAACACTAAACAGATGCTCACAAAATGAAATATAGTGATCCTGTTAAAGAACTCCCCCTCTGGCTTCCTTCAGGTCAATCTAGTCTAGAGGCCCTTTTTGTTGAAGTTAACTTAAGGGAAAAATGTCAGAATAACATCTCATTTGTTCTTAAGAAAACTGACTACATGCTTTATTTCTGTTAGTCGCTGATGAGTTGTTCTGTGATTATTTGAAAGAAATTAACCCATGGTAACATCCTGTTTTCTTTCTGTGATCGTCTGTTTGGGAGGAGTTGTTTGTTTCCCTCAAACAAACAAAAATAACCCCTTTTCTGCCTAGATAACACTAAATGTGTTTCTTTTTATGTTTAAAATAGGAAGCTCCTGCCTACAGCATTCCAACCATCAGCCTGCTTGAATTTTTACTATCCTTTCTTCACCGGTGCTACAGGGCAGTATGCTGACCGTGACAGTTCCAGACCTTAAATTCCTCTGATAGTTAATATTTAGCTTTCTTGTTGCATTTTAAATTTTACTTCTGTTATTTGAAACAGTTGGGCAAATTTCTCATTTGTAGGTCTCACCCAATGAAGTTAATAGGAGTCTTGTGCATACAGGAGTTACATAGGTCAGCTACTTGTTATTTTGACAATTTTTTGAAATATTTCAGTCACTTTTTTGTTAGCATGTATGTTGACCATTTGCTAGTTTGTAAAGTAAGTGCTGCTTCATAAACCAACTTTAATTAAATTGCTCATAAAAGTAGTATAAAAATTACAGATAAGATATGGAATGCTAAGAAAATCTTTATATAACACCAATTTCTGTGTTCGTACACTCTTCTATTGAGGCCATCAGTGGTAGCTTACTGTCTGTGAAAGCATTAATCCTTTGCGGTCCCAATCAGAAACAGAAATTAATGAACTAGAAGATAAAAATCTTTGTTGGATTGTCTAACTAATATTCAAAAACTATGTTTTTGTCCATAACTGTTAAACATAATTCCCACTGAGGTCAGTGCTCTGCCTGGATGGGTGTTATGTCATAAAACTCAGTATGTAACTGTGCGTTCTTGCTAACTGAAAGTGCAGTATGGTTTGGGTGTGTGACAAAAGTCAGATTTAGTTCAGAAGTGCAGAAGAGCAGACAGCTACTATTGGATAACATGATGAGTTTTACTATAGTGAATTTAATATTTAGGACCTATCCTGAAGCAGTATTTCGCAATACCAACATCTGATAAACAGTTCAGGTGAAGAAGTAAGATACGGTGGCCAGTTTCAGTTAAGTGCATTTTTTTCTTCACAGTGGTAGATCTTAACTATCTTAGCTAATTAGTTTATTTGAAAAAGCTGTAGAATTTAGTAGTTTAAATAGTAGTTTGAATAGTAGTTTAAATGTTCAGAGGTTCTTAAATAGGTGTTTTGAAAACCAAACAAACAAAACACAAATAACCTGAGCTTTCACAAATATTTGCAGGATATAGTGAAAGCTGTGCTGCTATACAGTCAAAGTATATTGTGAAGAACCAGATCCCTTGAATAGTTCAGAACTGGACTCTTCCATCCCTCGCTTTCTTAAAGGTGTGGCTTTAGTACTTTCTGCTGCATTTGTGCTGTGAAATAATGATTTAAACTGGTGAAGCTTCAATGTTCCACTCAGTTATAAAGATTGAGTAATGTACCAATGTAAAGCATATTTGGTGTGTTTTCAATATACAGACCTCCCTAAGGAATATTAACCCATCATAGTAAGGGTTACAGCTGTGTAGCTTTTTGAAGGTCAGTTGACCGAATAACTTGTGCATGCCTTTGCAGAGTAAATTGACTAGAAATGTTATGTGACTTACTACTGCCTGATTTTTGGCTTGATATAGTTGCAGAAATACAATGAAGACAGAGTGTGAATCAGATGAGTGAACTAAATAAAATTCCATTGCTCCACTCTGCTGAAAAAATTGAACAAGAAAATGTAATTTTTAATGCCAAAAGCACTAATTAATTACTCTTGTCATTGAATATTCCCAAAACTTTGTATTATGATGTTCAGTTAAGGTATTGATTGTAATTAAAAAAAGCTACGTGATTGAAATTTGCTTTTTGCTTCAACTGAGTTTGAAAGTGTGCTTAATATGCATTTAGAATTTAAGTGGTTTTTCTTTCATGTGGGTGATAGACAAGTGTGGTACCATTCACTCAGGTTGGCAAATGAATTGTTATGGAAAGTATTGTAGTTGCCCAGTTTGTCTTATAAATTTTGTTGTTTCTTCAGAAAATAATTTCTGAGTTAACTGGATAATGAGAATTTTGGAAAAAATCATAGCTGGCTTTGACTTTAAATATTTGTTTTAACAGAAATACGAAAATGGCATGTTCAATTAGTATCTTTATCCTCTTTGTTCTGTACAAATATATTTTTTTTCTCCAAGAGGGTTGACTGGGAGGGAACAGTTAGAAAATGAATTTGTGGGTTGCCATTAAGCCTCATGGAAATTAAAATAAACATTGTTCTCACTAAGAAACATTAACAACAACAAAAAAGTTTGTATTGGAAAAAATCTTTACATGCCTTAGAAACACATTCAACACAATTTGACATCATCTTATTTACAGAGATCAAACAGTATCATTGGTACTAATTTATTTTTATATTTAATTTTTTTTTTCATAGATTTAGACGTGTATCTTGTTTGTTAAGCTAGCTTGGCAAGTGTTACTTGTTCGTAGTCAGTAAAGGAAGGATATGAAAAACAATTAGTGGAACATACATTAAGTGTTTCTAGAAAACCTAGTAACTCTTGTTCTAGCTTTCTTATTTCTTTCAATTTGTGAGGTAAAACTATTGGGAAGATGGTTTCCTAGTGACTGCAGACTGGGATTTGGATAAGAAGAGCAGACTAATAAATAGAATTAAGCTTTTAATTCTTATGAATTTAATTTCTTAGCCAATAAAATTAAGAATTAAGAGAAGGATAGAAGCCATCTCTCTTTATCACACTATTCCTTCCTCTGCCCCAAGCTATTTATCTGGAAGGTAGTCTAGGAAAGGGGGTTGTATTGAAGAAAAAAAAAGTTAATTTTAGCCTGATGAAGTTTGTGTCCCCAAGCTTCCCCTATAGTCAGCTGAGAAAAGATAGGTTCCGCCAGAGTGCAATTCAGACAGCATAAATTAAGTTCCTGATTTTTAGGACAGGAACTTTAGTTGACTTAAAAACAAAGAAAAAAATCCAAACCAACCAAACAAACAGAAAACTTAGGGAGACAAACGGCCTTATTCTAAAGTGAGTCTCCATTGAAGGTCCCTTTTATACATATTCTCATGTGTCTCAATCCGCTGACATGGTATTATGATAATTCTGTTATTGAAGATGATGTACAGAATGGAATAGGTCTAGTCTCTTTTTCTTCTCTTGCTCCTTCCCTTGCAGAGAACATCAAATTTGATGTTACTGGTTTTGGTAGAAACATTTGAAAGAAATATTAGATCAATATTTAGTAAGTGTATCCAGCCATATCCAGACTGATGAATCTTTGAATGAAAACAGCATTTTCAGCTGGCAAGTAAAAGCAAATATCTGTGTTGTCTGTAAGGAAAAAAATATGGAAATCACTTCCTCAGCTTATCAAGTTTTGCTTTCTTTATATTAACTCTAGTAACTATAATAGGACTAATGTAAAGCTAGTGTTTGCTTCATTTTAATTAAATTGATAAAGAGATTCAAGTAAACCAGAGAAAGTTTCATAATGGGTACCAAAACACAATTTCTAAGGCAAAACTGCAAACGTGAGAGCTTCAAGGGGAAGAGGGATAGTGGCATCAGAATTTAACTTTTGGATGTTGGAAAAACTGTTTGTCTTTTGAAAATTTCTCTAATGCTTTTTCTTATGTGCCAAAGCAAAAAAAAAAAAAGCTACACGCCCCTCTTGTTTTTCCTTGAAGAAATTGTCATCATAGTGATAGAATGAACAAGTTATATTTTGCTCCTACTTAGTAGCAAATGTATGTGGATATATTTTATCTAAAGTTCTCAATCCAAATGGATTTTAGTTGGAAGAAAATATACCGTTTAAAATGCTTGATACTAAAGGATTGTGTTTGTGTCAGAAGCTTTGAGCTTGGAATACATATGTGATAAAGATGATGACTAACATTTCATAACAGTTCCTTTCTGGACCAAAGACAAGAACTGGAATAAAATCTTTTAAATAAGAAGAGGCAGACCTGCAAAACTGACTGTGGAAGCAATCACACAAAGTAGACTGAAATTACATAGATTTCCCTTATAATTAATCTGTTTACTGTAATGATGTATAAAAAAAATTTGTAGTTTAATAAAAGGTAATTATTCTTAAGACAATTTATCTTTACAGCCAAAAGGAGGAAATATGGCAAAACTCTAATGCTAGCAAATAATTTTTAATAAATTAGTGACATAAGACTATTTTCTATCCTCAGACATTCATTCACAATTTGTATTTTGAGAATCACAGAATGTTAGGATTTGGAAGGGACCTCCGTGGGTCATCTAGTGTGCATAAAAGGTCAACAAGCCCAGTCTTAGCTCATTTATCAGTATCATGTTAGAAGTGCTACAGTTTTGTGGAACAGATTCTCACTACTGAGAAATTTATACTTTGTGTAGCATAAAGGTATAATTCAACCTGTGTTTGACCCACCTCAGTTGAAAAGGCAGTGAACTAGAAGAGTGCCTTCCTGTCCAAACCAATTCTGCACGAATACTAACTGTTATTCCACTTTTTCCCTCCTCTTGTACAATAGATTTTAAAACCTCTATCACCAGGATTGAAAATAATTGTTTGGTTATTTTCTCAAAATAAAGCTTTACTTAGTTTCATGAGCTGTTTCAGGTGTAGCTGCCAATATGCACTTTGTGTAGCTGGAGAATATGTTCTGCAAGATAACAAGGGCCATACCAGACAATAGAACCCAAGTATATGGTAAAAGCAGGGAAAATCAGACAATTTTCTAGAAAGCATGATATTTAGTTTAAAATTATCAGGTTGAAAAGGAGGTGGTATTGCAGCTCCTTACTAATCTGTTATCAAAAGATGACATTTTTTTCCAAAATTTTCATACTGACCATATCCTGAGTAGTCAAGCAAAGCTCTTGTGATGTCAGTGGGTAAGAATTTTGGGGTTTTTTATTTTAGAAATTATTAATTACTTCACGTTCCTTAATGTACGATTATTTGGCTTATATTAAGAGACACTCCCCTTCACCCAGCCCAAAAGACAGATGCTTACTGTTTTCTTAATAACTGTTTTCTGGGTAAGGGTAATCATGGAATAGGTATTCAGAGACCATGAATGAAGCGTAATAGCTCTTTAAAAATGAGTCATTCACTGCTTGGTATCACGTTCCTTTGCTTGTCTGTACTCCCAAGTTTTGATGTTAGCAAGTTTTTCTTGCTTAGTCCTGTCCTTTAGACCTTGCAACAGAAGGCCAAGATGTGGCTCCCTAAGGTTAAAGGCATAACATTTAGCTTAATGTTGCAAGAATCCAGCACAGGGAAAACTTGGAAGTTTAGAGGCAAACAAAATCTACAGTCTGTCTCCTCAAAGCCTTTCTGTAGTGAGTGGAATCTTTGATTGTGCTTTTCATTACTGAAAAAGAAAGTAGGTTTGTTACGAAATTTGGTAAACAAGAATTAAATATGGTTTGTCTGTTTTGATCTTGTGCAGGGACCGTTAGTTGTCTGTGTACAGTTAGCCTATGATGTAGAATCTAGCATCAGTGCATGGAAAAAGATATTTTTTTATCTCTTTGTTGTTAAAGCAATCTCATTACGGAAATTATCTGATAGATTCATCTTACTAGGTATACAAGGGAAATACACAGTGTGAAATAACTTTTAGAGTTGTAAAATCATGTGGCTGATACACAGCATTTCTATTTTTTTTTTTCAAAATTTGAATACCTTGGGGGGAAGGCCATCCATCATATCTGAGACCAGTCTTTTTTTTGTGTGTGTTTCCTTGCCTACTGAGACCTGATTTTTATACTATCTGACCTAGAAAGAAATATTAATTAGAGAAAGACAAGAGATACTTCCAGCTTCTATCTCATAAAGTTTAATTTATTCCTTTGCACTCTGTTGGTATAGATTCTGTGGGAGAAAAACAGTGACAGTTGCAAAAGTGTCTTCCCCTAGTTGGTACTGCTGATTTGACAAGAGATTATTTTCATTTTTTTTCTGACTCAGCCACATGTGAGACATTGAGAGCGGGAGTGTAGGCAGACCTGTGCAACTGAGTATGTGCGATAAGTAAGAGGATGGCAAAGGAAGAAATGGTGGTAGGCTAAGATAATGAGAAGGAAAAAAAATGTAGAACGGCAATGATCCTTTGTAGTCAAGGGATGTGTAAACCTTTATGCCATTTTCAATTTCTTCTGGGGAGAGAAGGAGGGGAAGAAGATTCTATACGGGTTTTCACCTGTGTCTTCTATTAAATAGTATTGCAGTCAAATGGAATTCTCTTCATACAACTATAAAATTGGGAATGTCATTTAGTGTGTGTGCAAGCAAATGTGTGTATGTTAATGTAAGACTGCAAATTTTGAAAGGTGCTGGTTCACTGTCTTTTCTCCTGTGAAATCCAGTACTTCCTATATGATGAATCTTAAAAAACTGAAAATACTTTCAGTGCTCTGCCATCCGAATAGCCTCTTAAAAACATCTGAAGTTTCTTCATATGCAAGAATCTGAAACGTAACAAAGCATGGAGATGCCAGACATTCTTCAGATTGAGATATGTTTACTTCTTCATGAAGGCTACTTAGGAATCCAGCACAGTACCATCCTATGGCAGTAGGATCTTAGTCCTGGCTGTGATCTTAGCATGTACTATCTTGTATCTACTAGAAAAATACAAGGAAAAAATCTCTTTCTCCCGTTAATTTCTTCTGGCTGTTCTATCCATCCCTTCCTTGAGCATTGCTAATTACTCATAATGGGCATAAAGGCAATTTCCCTTTGTTCACTTTCTCAAAATCAGTTTCCTTCAGAAATTGAACCTTGCTTCCACCAGTGAGCATTAGAACTGCGTATCCAGGTCATGCAAACCATTCACGTAATACCATGTGAGGATCATGTTTACGTTACGCCAAAAGCAGGAACATTCTTTAACCCTCACGGTTCTCAACCATCTGCAGATTAGGGCTTTCCAGATCCAGAGGCTATGTAACTACCACTGCACCTCTCCTCTGAATGCATCTAGTCCCTTTTTGAACTCACCTATATGCTCCAATTCTTTTACAACCTCCTGTGATAACAAATTCAATTATTTAATTATATAGTGTGTGAAGGAGCTGCTTTTGTACTTAAACTATTGCCTAAAAACTGCTTTTGGCATCCTCGTCCTTGTGTACTGTGAGGAATTGTGAGCAAATAATTAATAGGCCACCTTCTCCACTCTGTTCGTGATTTTAAAAAAAATTTTAACCTGTTTCTATCCAGAAGTATCCTTTTTTCAGTTTGAAGTGCTATAGTCTCTTTTGCTTGGAAAGCATTTGCAATTTTCTTTCTTCTATCTACCCTTTGTATTTGTGTTGCCATTTTTTTGAGGTGTGACTAGAACTGTTTAGAAGATTTGGGTATAATAGGCTTGTAATCTCTGTTGTTCTCAACTCTTTCCTACTAATTCATAACATTTTTGCCCATTTGGCTGCTCCTGAATGCTGTTTTCAGAGAACTATACAAAATGACTGAAATCTTTTTCCTGACTGGTGAAACATAATGATGGGCTCTGACTTAGCTAAGTATATTTTACGGTTATTTTTCCCCGTGTGCATTGACTTGCATTTTTCAGCAGTGTATCTCACCTGCCATTTTATCATTCAGGTGCTCAGTATCCTATAGACTGCCTTGGCTGGCTTTAGGTCTGATTATCCCACCTCATCTTTAATCAGCTGTACACACCTTCTTTTCCAAATTCTTCATGACAGTTGAACACCACAGTCCTTGAGGGAGTGTAATATTTGCAGCAGAGGGGCAGACCTGTAATTCCTACCCTTTATTTTCTTCCTTGGATTACAAGAGGTCTGTCTTTCTTGTCCTGCGAGAGCAATTTCCTTAAGGTGTTTGGTGGGCAACTTTGTCAAGACCTCTCTTTGGAAATACATATTGCCTGTATTAAAATGCTTGTTGACTTCTGTAAAGAAATTTAATGAAATAGCAAAGTTTGGAGTGCAGTACAGCCCTGTGTTAATTGATCATTCCTGTATCTGCATCTATTTAGTAATAAAAAATTAATTTCTTATGTAGGACAGTTGTTATCTTAAAGTTAGGAACTAGGATGAAAGACTTAAGTGATAATAAAATTACAAAGCAATCAGTCCTCAAACAAGATATATTTTTTGTTTTGGCAGAATAGCAAAGCACTTCAAGGTCAACACCAAAATATTGAAGGAGATGTTTGGAAGGAAAAAACATCATTCATTGCTGATACTGTTTGCGTTTATCCCAGTCTCTTTCAGGTTTTTTTTATTTGCCCTCCACTACCTCAGGTAGTTAATGTGCAGCTTTTTGGCTCAGCACTTGCCAGAAAGTTGGTCAGATGCATTCTAAAACCCCAGAACTTTGATTAATAGTAAAACTTTTGAAGCATTGATATTTCAACATTTATTTTAGATTAGTCTTATCTGTGTAGTTCTGTGGTATTGTTAAGATTACAATGACTTGCTATATCTTCTTTTAAGACACATTTTCTAAAGATTTTACCCTGTTTTATTTTTTTTATTTCATAATATATTAGAATTGTTGAATCTTTTTCATTCCATAACTTGCTACAACTGTTTTAAATTTAAAATAAAATAGTCACATTCCATTACTTTAATATAACTTTGTTTAGTTTATTCAATATAAGGAAAGGAAAAAAAGTAATAAGACAATAAATGTCAATGTGTACAGACTATATACTTATTGTATACAAATTGTTTATAAGTAGGTAAATAGAGAACACTATTTTGTCTGATTTATAAATGAATTTATAAAATGAGCATAATTGGATATACATCGCAATTTCTTAAGACATTAATGACAATAGCAATATTGAATTCTAGCATAGCTCATAAAGCACTATGAAACAGGGCTAAGAAAGGTGGGTTCTGGTAGATTTAGATCAGTATGAAGATGTGAATACTGCTCCTCCGCCACATTGTCACCTTAACTCTCTGACAGAAGTTTTCCAACTTTTACCATCTACAATGGAACAGAACATGTCATACAGCCTAACTCTTTAGCCTTAGTCTTTTAGTTTGCAAACTGAGATGACTGAAAGGCAAGTATTGCACTGTATTCACTTGCTCTTTCTGTAGAGATGGTGCACTCTGGAAAAGACACTAGGAAAAAAATGGAGTGGGATCTTGTGTTTCTGTTGCCACTCTTGACACATGATATGTCCTATTTCTCTTTTAAAAACCCTTCCATGAGTAACTCTGCTCCTTCTACACCACCCCCCCCACCCCACCCCTTACCTCCCCCATTTTCATTTCAGGTTTTGAGGCCAAAATTTTAAAACCAATTATATAAAATGTAAACCCCAAAGTCTATAAATGTCTTTCCCTGCTGAAGTAATTCTCTGGTTTAAGCTCACCTCTTTTTCTAGGGGCTGCCTGTGCACAACACTGATAAAACCATAATAAATGTGTGGGATTTTTTTAGATGTTGATGAGATGAGATTGTGCGTAAAGCTGGTACATTGTTTTTGGATCAACTCCTGGGTATAATCAGTGATGGAATGGTGTTGGCTAACTAATTTTATCAGGGAAAGATTTTGACAAATTGGACATAAGGAACATTTTGCTACACTTGGCCTGTGCTATTCCAGAAAAGCAGAGCTGTTGCTTGCCTAAAAGCTTTGTTCTGAACTGTCTAATTACCCAGAAAAATGTGGCTTTTTGGTACGGTACATGCCAGTCAATCCATAAAAATTCCTTTCTTGTTCTGATAGCTTTGATCTTTATTATTAACTTTCCTAGTTCTGGGTTTTGGAGAACAATCACTGAAAACTGCAAAAATAAGGTTAGCAAACCATCTGTTCTTAAAGACTTAGAGTTTTGTATTTGGTAGCTTTTCTGAGAGAGCTCTTTATTTTTAAGGAGACCTGCAAAATAAAATGTTCAGTTGTCACTTTTTTGCCTTACCATGTTTTCCCAGTCCTGGGATTCTGTGGGTAAAGACTTTATATGATGGATATAGTGGAAAGGCAACTCCGTAATTTTTTTTTTTTTTTTTTTTT